>JAALOO010000766.1_pt1 | contig 26775 bp, 24 predicted proteins | sample 7257641 | NCBI WGS metagenome assembly JAALOO01 (sample SAMN14085613, study PRJNA598686) | mite metagenome | biome: ENVO:01001000; feature: ENVO:01001002; material: ENVO:01001226; isolation source: single female mite from University of Michigan culture on fish food culture... ...
CTTGAATCAAAAATCGTTTAAGAAAAACTGAGACCTTTAAAAATTAATCGAAGACAAACAAAATATAGATTTAGTTGTTACCTTTCATTTGGCATTTCTGATGATGCCATGCCAACTTTCATTTTGCCGAAAAGTGTACCGTAGTGTTCATGAAATGTAAGTCCTTGCTGATAGCGAACCAGTCATCGGAAGACCAAGTTATCTACATAGGACTGCTCTACATGAAATTCCTAATAACTTGTATTGAGTGTACTTTTCATAAACATCATAGCCACCCCAAAATCAAAATTCGAAAAAGCAGTCAAAAAGTGCGCGGTGTCCCCCCTTAAATAAATACACTAAATATATATAGTAGCGGCCGGTAGGTTATTTTAACAAACTAACAAAAAATAAAATTAAAGTTAAGTAACTAATGTTTATTATTGACTACTTGTTATTCTGAAAATTGCTGTAAACTGCTCAAACCTGATTTATTTTGTTCCACACAACACGACGATTGCATTTTACAATCCTTATTCAAAAACAACTACCACTTATCCTGCACACACCACTCGCCTCAGCTCAAGTGACCTCTTTACTCCAGATTCAGAGCTGTTTGAAATAATTAACCGACAAATCAACTTTCCTAAGTTAAATGGTGAGAACGTCGATGACTTCAGCCAGATGGAAAAACTTATGAATGAATACCGCAAAAAATCAAAAACTCTTGGCGAAAGAATCGATTCCTTTAAGCTGAAATCTTTTGTGAGCGATAACTACACTGTCATCATTCTCATTGGCTTGCTGCTCTTTCTCATTATTGGATTTGCCGTTTATTGTTGTTGCTGCAACAAGAAGTGTCCTTGCTGTCGCCAAAGTAAAGTAACTCCTAAAGTTACCTTTATTTCAACCGATAAGCAAGTCACTTTGGAATAATTGTGACCATTTAATTATTTTCCTTTTTTCCACAACTTTTTAATTTACTTTTTAATAATACTAAACTTAACAATGCACATTTAATAAATAATTCTACTTTTAACTTTGTAAAATACAATGTCTTATTTTGCTAATTATCTTTTCTTGTGCGCCAAATTGGCTGAACTTTAATGCATTTTTATATTGTTTTATAGAGTTTCCTTCTTTTGCCGCCAGATGGCTGGCCTGTCGAAACGTCCGAGATCTCGGACGTTTTGCACCCTGTCTGGCAGCTCTGCCGAGGCCACTGGTCAATGAAGAGAAAAAGAGTAGAAAAGCCTTGCACTAAAAAGTCTCCTTGCTTCATCCTGAATGCTGTGATTGCCGTAGATTGAGTAGTAGGGGAGTACAAAGGGACTGAGGAAAAAGCTAATAGAAGATGACGGCAATGCTGGTGGTGGTGGTGATGGTGGTTGTACTGCTTGTCAGTCAACACTCGCTTTTTTTTCTTTTTTCTTCTCTTGCTCAATCTGATAAGCTTTTGTTTACTTTTGCTTCACAAGAAAGCAGGCAGCTTTGCGGGTAACACATGATACCCTCACATACACGCACGGACACATGATACACAGGCTCAGTAAACAAAAACTACACCGAATAAAAGACAGTCTTTCAATGGTGATTGTCGATTATGCGTGCTCGTCCTCAAACTGATTGAGCACCAGCCGCTTCTGCTCCACATCTGATCAGATCAGTCATTTTCGGCTATTTTATCGCTTTTTTTGTCCACCACTCTCCCTCCTTCTCCGATTCCCTCCACGGCCAATTACTTATTGATGAGCCATCAATAATGTAGACAGTCAAATTAAAACATCGGTTAGCAGACTTTGGTTTGCTGGGCAATGGCCGCGATTGGCAAAATCTAATGAAACATTTATTAGCCCTTATTTGATTTAAAGAAAAAAGTAAAAAGTCAAGGCAAGTTTTTCAGCAAAAAAAGAAAGATAGGGAAAAAATCGTGATAAAACTTCATTGAAGTAGATTACTACCTCAACTTTTATACTCTAAAAAAATTATTTTACGCTACTTTTCAATTTAAATCCAGGTTGACTTTACCTACACAGCTGACATCCGTTCAACTACTTCACCTACTAAACGCAATTAATAACAACAATACTGATAATCAGTGTTGAATTATTTAGTAGTTGTGGTTATTTTTAGAAAACTAAAAGAGTGGAGGCGTTTAGAAAAGCAATTAAATAAAAAAACAATTTTTCAAAGGTCGGCTGACATTTTTTATTGACCAGACAAAACTACAATTAGTTTTCAAAGTATTTTTAAACTTTTTACAAATTGAAATGAGTTTAGCACAAAACTTTAGTTAACAGTAAAGTTTTAACAAAACCAGTGTGTTGTTTAAAGTATGAAGTTTTGACATTTAGTATCATTTTTATTTTTCTTTTATTAAACTTGTCTTTATTGTTTCTCCAATTAATGGCAACCAGTTCAGTGAACTGTCATTGCCAGCAGCAAAAATTTTTTTAAGTTAAAAATTACTTTTAAACAAAAATTGAACTTCACATTCTTTGCCACAAAAAATGTCTAAAAGTTCAACAAATCACACAATTTACAAAAAAAGTTAGTAGCAGTACCCTTTTTAACAAGATTTTGTTATTAATTGTTACCGCATCTAATGATGCTAATGAAAGGCACAATGAAAAAGCGGAACTAGTTCAGTAGTAAATACACACACACAGTGCCGGTTAATTAGGCACTCTGCTGCATTTCTTGGTAGAATTTGGTAATTGATTAGAGTGAGTAGAATTTCGTTGTAGAGAAAAGCAAATAAAAAATGAAAAACGAAAAATTGTAGACGCAAGTAACAATCATTGCCACTGGAGACAGGAAAAATCTCATTGACATTACTAGCGACAGCAACATTGGTCTTTGCTTCTACTTTAATGAGATCGCCAATCAGACAAGGCAAATTTTTTTAACGGGAAGCCTACAAGGAAATAAAAAAGACCAGAAAATTTGTCTCGGTGAAGGGCACAGCATTGGAACAACATCAGCAACAACATTAGAGAAACAACAGCAGCAAAAGCAAAGAATGTCAATGCAGCAATGAAAACAAATTGCCGATAGTGGCGAGAAGGAAATGGCCAGTAGTATTAGGGGTGATTCGGGCAGAAGAGGACAACCGGAGAGCGAATGCACTCGAATCCGGTCTCCAGTGCCAGTCTCTGTGATCTTCAATCAATCATGCAACTAGTAACTAATTGCATTATTTAGTAGGACACTGCTATCACCACTACTACCGCCATTTCACTAGTCATTTGCTGCTTTTTATTACTTTTGCCCCAGTTTTTGTCCCCTGTTTTTCTCTCTTGATTTTTTGCTTGTTTCCAATTCCCCACTGTTTCACATTTAGTGCCCAGGGTTTACCTAAATTCGGTTTTATTCTTTTTTTACTAATTTTCTTAATCTTTTGTTGTTTTTTGTTTTTAAACTAACTATTCGATGCTGCAGGTTTTCAAGTTGGACTTCACAGTAAACTTCACTGCACTACATTTTACAGTTTGTGCATGTAAATAATTAATGGCTGCCAGCTGGTGAAGCGAAAGCAAAAAACGAGAAAAAATAAAGAGAATAAAAAGTCTCAAAAACATTAAAAAGTTTAATTTTTATTTTTTTTACCCGGGTGTTTTTACAAATGAGTACCGTGCTTTCATTTTTATCATGGTTTCTTTTTTCATTTTCCTATAAAAAAGTTGTTTTGTGTGTTGATTTTAAAGGACGCTGCTGTCGTCATCACCGCCATCATCATTGACAACAAAAAGTTCACAAAATTGAAATGAAATTGCCAAACATCAGCAGGCAATCTATTTCTAGTAGAGCCTTGAATTTGTTGTCGTCAAGCAACTGCAGCACAACTGATATCAGGAAGCTTTAAAACTGCATATAAATGCCGACAGCGGCAACGGCGAACGATGCGGATAAAGTTTTTACCGACACCACCAAAAAGCCATCGGTTTATTGGCAAACAGATTTGGGTGTGCACATCCAAGTTTATTAGTATAAACACACACCACAGAAGAAAACAAGAAAAAACAAAATTTTGTTTTCCGCGTGATGCAAACTTTTGAACTACTTACTTTTTCTCAAATTTTCATTTATCATGTCATGATTTCAATTTACTTTTTTTGAAAGTTCTTTCATACTTACATCCCGGCTACTTTTTGGTGATGCTGATGCTGGTGGCAGTGATCCGGGGTAGCAAAGCAGTCTGACTGCCTTCTGATCTTTTAGCGGACGTCAAACACAACAACAGGAGCAGCAGCTTCAGCATCAGCAGCCAAAGTTGCCGCACCAGCAGAATCCTTCTTGAGCATCATCTATTGACAAGCACTGAAAGGGCCCAGACACTTATCAATGCAAATGTCAAGTGAAATGAGCCACACTGAATGTGTATGCATGAGCTTTCCCTCCCCTTTCACCCTCTTTTGCTGTTGTCTGTTTTCCTGAAACTGTCACTGCAATAAATTCAACAGAAGCTAACGGCAGTCATTCAGCTATTCATCTCAGCCCCTCTCACAAATTCTGCCGAATTGATAAATAGGCAGAAAAATCGTTGCCAAATTTTGGCTTAAATTAAATTCTGCACCCTCTTGTACGGTTTCATTCTGTATTCTTTGCCCTGTTGATTTTGCTGCAGCACAAAATGATGATCAAAAAAGGGAAGAGGAGTAGAAGCTAAGAAGTGGTGGAGGAGAAGACGTGGGAGGACAAAAAGAAAGGTAATTACATTGCCGCTGTTGCCTCTAACAACAACAGTCAAGAAAGAACTGATGTGAGCTCAATTTGGCCAACTGCTGATTTAGTTTGTGCAAATTTTAAAACAGTGGGTAAAAACACAAAAAACTAAACTTCAAAACACTAAACCTTGTACTAATACCAAACCTGTTCAGTATTGTTTCCTGTTCAATTGCTCAACAGCGGCAATTGGCGAGGAATTAACAACAACAACAGCTGCAGAAAAGAAATGGGAAAAAGATGCGAGCTGAATTTTGAACGGCAATTACGGAGCAATAATAGTGCTAGTAAAAAGTAATAGTATTAGTACGCGCAAAGAAGGAATGAAGAGAAAAAGAGGCTGTAAATCAATAAACAGAGGGGAAGAAAGGAGACAAAATATGCAGTACATAACACTTGCAGACACATATTGTCATTGCAATGAAGTGGTTCGCACTCAAGTGGAAAAGAGATGAAGAAGAAGAAGAGAAAAGAAAAAAAGTAAGCGGACTATCTGCCTGGGAAAATGGCGGCAATTGTCGCTGGTGCCTTAGTATGCAGCCAGTGGTGTACCCTGGAAAAGGGGGGACAGTAGCAAATGCGGCAATGTCCACCACTGCTTCTTCATACCATTAGCACTGTACCATTCGGCCTACTATATTTAGCAGTGTGCTTTTCCCTAAAGACTTAGAGTACTCTGAAAGCCAAAGTCTGTGGGAAAGGGCTGAAAACAATGGGAGTTGAATGAAAGAGAAACCGGGAAAAAAGTCTGCTGTTTGTCGGTTGTTTGTTACTCTCACCACTGTTGTTGTTGGCTGTAGTAAACTAGTCGGTAATCTGCGCAAATCAGCGGCGGCAAAAGCTGTAATTAAAGGTTTCTAAAGAAACGGCCTGCCGCTTCTTCCTAAAGCTTTTTTCGTAAACAGACTTGGCAAAAGACTTCTGCCTTTCTCTTCACCCGAGACTACTCAATTTTTCTTTTTTTTCTAGCTGACGGGTCCAGGACATGGACCAAAAGCAATACAGTGCACAGAACAGAAAGGACAAACAAAGACCAATCTTCGGAGTTTGTCCGGGTGCAATGTCTCGGCGAGTGTTTGGTTTGTTGTCGGTCTAGGAAGAAAAAGAGGAAAAGTAAAATAGTGGCCAAAATGGAAAAGCCTAAGTTTGTGTACAAATGCGGTGAGTGTGAGTGTCACTTGAGAAGGGAATGGAAAGGAATACAAAAATGCTGGCGTGCATCTGAACTTATTCCATTGCAAATGGCTGTTGCCGCTAATGCACTTGTGAATACATTACAATATTTGGGCAAAAAGTAATTGCAGTTTGTACTTTTCTTGTCCTTTTAAAACCGCCTTTAACTCAGTATTTCTTTTACTTTTAAAATCCAGATTTGTGGTAGTTGTGTTTATAATGCCAATGCTATTTTCATAAAGCATCAATCGCGCAGTGTGAAACATTTTTAAAGTTAGATATTCAGTTACCAAAAATGTGAAGATAAGTGGCCAAAAAAGAGTACCAAGGACAATGAGAGGGTCCAAATCGCTCATATGGCCTTGTTTATTTATTTTCAACAAAGTAAGGTTTCGGTTGTTGGTATTTATACTGTAATCAATCATGCGAATAAGTGCACCTACTGTGCGTTGCACACAGAACATGTTCACAATTTTTGTGTACTAATCGTTTTGAAAGCGAGAAGAAGAAAAAACAAAAGCAGATTTTCTTGGCCCATAAATACAACAAAACAACGTCAATGGAAAAATGAAGGAACAAGGAGAAGAAAAAGGAGAAGACAATTACCTGCCTGTCTACTTTTGAATTAAAAAGAAAATAAATGTTTGCAATTAACAGTTGCACTTGCCACCGGACAATTAGTCATTGTTGAGATCGCGGTGGCGGTAGTGCTGTTGAAACTGCTTCAATTGAAGCATAACTCCGCCGTTTAAAAAAAATACTCCGACTGTCTCTTTGACGTCGGCGGTGACGACGCCGGTGAAATGTGTAGCCAAGTGCAAGTTGGCACTGACTTTTGGGCCACTTGAGACCGGCCTGGAGAGGGCACTCTTCAATTGGCAAGATAAAGTGAGTTTTTCTTAGAGCAATATTGTGTGCACAATGTGTGTGTTTGTGTGAAATTAACAAAGTGAAACTTATTCTACTTTTACTTGAACTAGCTGCAGATGATGATGACGATCATTGGTCAATCAATTGGTCTGCTTTTATCTTCTACGGGTTCAGTGAAAGGAGAAAAAGGAAAATCTCAATGAACCCGCCGGCTATGGGAAGAAACTACCTATCTAGCTTCAGTGGCGTGCATTAAAAAACCATTAAAAATATGTGTAGTAAATTTAATAATAAATCACAGATGAGAAAAGAAAAAGGAGCAAAGAGGTGGAATGCTTGACTTTTGAGGCTGCTGCTTCTACTGGCCGCAACTGCAAATGCAAATTAGGGCAAACTCTTTTTGCCTTTTTTGTTTTTCTTTTCTTTTCTCTGCCAAACTAAATGAAATTCACTCGAGACTGCTTCATATTAGTAGTTACAGTTTTCGTTCCACTTTGTTGACAAAGGAAACGTCTGTTGCAAAATAAAGTCGGCAACAGGAGCACAAATTGAGTTGGCCATCTTTTTATTTTTTGTTTTTCCTATCTAGTTTTCTCAGGTAAAAAATGTAAAAAAATAGAAAAATGGTGCTGGGCAAAAGCAAAAACATATTCAGCAGCGGCAACACGAAAAAACAATGCCCAGCAAAGATGCTAAATAAATAATTATAACGCATACGCATAAATAACAGAAAAAAGTGAGTTCCACATTAACGGCTCGACCGTCTGACCTGGCTGACACAAGGAAATAGGAGCTCAAGCAATGCAAATGCAAAACTAAAGCAACAAACGCTCCTTCTCGCTTCTGCAATCTGAAGTGGCGTCGACCTATTGTGTGAGAGTGAGTGTGTGCTGGCGACAAAATTAGATTTAGCGAGAGGTTCATTTGAATATTATCCCTTCTGGTGGTGAGTGTTTTACCCCTCTTTTCTTTGTATGATGGATGGTGATGGTGTCTGAAGCTGGTAGTGGTAGTGCTGGTGCTGGTGAAAGTGCCCGAAAGCGGGAGGGGGGCAAGTGCCAGTGAGGCGTAATCATTCAACGGCGTGAACTTCTACAGTCTCGCTCTACCACGACATCCACTACGCACCAGCACTCTGCTGATATTGCTTTTGACAAATTAATAGCCCAGTGCAGTGCTTCTCACCAAACTAATGGCATAATTAGACCTTAAAACCCTAGTGAGAGAGAGTGCATCAGTATTTCTCGCAGTTTTACTCACTGTACTATTGACGCAGGCGACAATTCGAGCGAATTCAGTCAGTCAGTTCGGTGATGTGCACTTTGAAGCAGCACTCTCTCTCTCTTTTTCATTCATTTGGGCGCAACACTTGACCTCTTGCGGTGGCACTTTATCAATTACTGTCTGCACCATCACCCAACATCACACATCGTCATCATCATTACATGGAAACCATGGCAAATTTTGATTGCCACTTATGAACAGTATTTCTCAGGATCACATTTCTCCGTTTTGTTCTTTTCATTTTTTTAACGAGTTAGCTAGCCCCGGCAACCATCATCATAACTGGCCAGCACTCTCCCGTGACGGCTAATGCATATTACTTTTCTTGTTCTCACTCTTCCTCAACTATCACTGACGGGCAGGGCTGAACACACAGAAAAAACACTGCCAACTTGAACAAGAGCAGCTGCAACAGTACAAAAACTGGGGTCCAGCTTGTTTGGTTGGTTGGTGCTGGTTGTTGCACAAGTTGAGCGGGATCATTAAACACTGAACAGAGTATGCACAAAGTGGATAGAGAAGTGGAATGAGGAAAAAGATTTCGGCTTCAGGAAAATGTGCAGATCACACGCAACTGTGGGGGAGGCAACTGGCAACAGAGGGATCAGAAGAAGAAAAAAGGAAAACATATTCATAACCAGCAAAGATGGGGGATAAAGTTGAATGCCGTTTTCTGTCGGCTGTCAAGCGGGCATTCTTAGCTTACCTTCTCTCGATAAACGATAGTCTGCATTTTTCATTTTTTCTGCAGTTGTCTGATTAAGCACAAACGAGTTGCGAACAGACGAAAGACGGAATAAAAACTGCACCAACTGCAAAACCAATTTTCAAACACACACAGACACACAAATACCACTATAATCCAAAATGCAAACACCCAAACAATAAAAATGAGATATGGAAGAAAAATTGCCAAAATCAGTTGAAGGGAATGGGCAAACTGTGTCACACAAAATAACTTCAAATAGAAAAAAATTCCGAGAAAAAAACAAACAACTCACAATAGACAACTTTCCCACAAAACAATTTCAACAAAAAGCTACACAAGCGTATCACCTGTTTAGCAGAAGTGCATTTGCACTTCCTGCTCAGTTCTGCTTAAAATTGTGAATGAAGCATACAACAAAACCCCTTTTTTCTAAAAACCACAATTCAAATTTTTATATTTTATTTTTCTCTCAGGTACGTCTCCACGCTGACAATGGCGGTGATCGCTGCCGACCGTTACCAGGCAATCATCAACCCACTGCACAAGCGACTGACCACCTCAGTGCCCATCGCCGCCATCATCGCGCTGATCTGGGTGGCCTCGGTGCTCTTTGCGCTGCCCAATGTCGCCTTCAACCGCGTGGTGGAGATGGCCTCGGTGGTGGCCACGAAGCCCTTGCTGCACCGCTGCCAGGCGGTCTACCCGGGCGACTCGGGCGCGACCTACCGTCGGCAGATAACGCTGTTCACCTTTCTCACGCAGTACGCAGTGCCGCTCTCCTTTACCGCCTTTGCCTACGTGCGCATCAGCTTCTACGTCTGGCAGAAGCTGCCGGAGCCCAACGCAGACGGACAGTTCAGCTCAGCGTCGACCGTCTCCACGGAGAAGATGAACGGGGCGGGTGGTGGTGGACAGCTGGTGGGTCATCAGCTGATCGGCAATGGCCACCCTCAACACCCTCAGCAGCAGCAGCACGAGCAGTACATGGAGGGCAGCATGGCCTCTGGGCCGGCCAGCGGTCTGGTGGGCAGCAGTCTGAAGAGGACTGCTCCGGGAGGGACGGCGGCACTGTGCTACTACTCGGCCAATGTCAGTCAGCTGAGGGAGCGCTCTCGCCGGAAGACCATCAAGATGCTCATGATTGTGGTCATTGCTTTCGGTACGGGATCACCCTACTAATAAATTCCTTTAACTGATGTTAACTTCTCCTTTTTCAGGAATCGCCTGGGCACCGCTGAACCTGTACCACCTGTACTCTGATTTTTTCTCTTCGAACCGCGTCGGCGACCAGAACGTCTTCTTTGTCTGTCACTGGTTCGCCATGTCCTCCATCTCCTTCAACTCCTTCATCTACTTTGTCCTTAACCGGCACTACCGTCAGGAGTTGGCCAATCTGACGCGTTGCGCCCACTGGAAGTACTTTCGCTGCCTAGGAGGGAACGGCAGCAGCAGCAGCAGCGGAGGCAACGGCGGCGGCGGCTGCGGAGAAGAGCTTAAGCTGTCGCCTCCTTATGAGGATGCGGTGATGCTGAGAAATGGCAAACGGTGTCCACCGACGCCCTGGACGCCGCTGGCAGCAGCTAAAAAGGCAGCGGCGGTGGCCCAGAGCGGCAAAAACGGCAGCAAAAGCCTCCAGCGAGAGGTGATCATCCAGCAGGTAAAACAGCAAGACGCCAACAACAACAACACTACCTGTCAAATGGTGCGAAACGGCTTCAGCAAGCTCAGCGGCAGCGGCGGCAGCAACCACAGCAAAAGCACGCAGCAGCAGCAGCACGCTCGTGTGCGATACGTCTCAGAGAAGCCAGCCAACTGTAAGATCATCTTCCGCTCAAAGTACACCAACGGCAACCTTCCCCACGGGCGATTGATGGGCGCCGCCACCTCCTCCTCCTCGTCTTCTTCCACTTCGGGTTGCTGTGGTGACAACAACAGTCGAGAGCAGTCCTCGGGCGTCAGCGTCAGTGGCGGCGGCGGCGTGAGAGGACGGTCTGCCATCAAGGCCACCGGACCGAATGGGAAGCCGTGCAGGCTGCAACGGTCAAATGCGGTGAGAGTGAGCGGCGCCTCTAATGTCAGCGCCGCCTCGATGGCCTCCAGCAGTGGCCGATCGGCCGACAGTACTCATCGAGGCAGTGATATCTGAAGTCGGCCGCCACTGCAAATGGACCATAAAATGTGCAGAGAAAGGCGACAAGAAAGAGGAACAAAAGTGTAGTCTCCAAAGTGCCATCATATTCCCGAGCAGTAAGGGGAAGTGAACAAGAAGAAGTGTATGGTCTCCATCAAGTGGCCATTTAAATTTGAAGCACACATTCGGCAGTAGTGCTCGTGCACTATTGGCCGGCGGCGGCGGGGTAGAAAAACAGAAAAACAGAAATAAGAGTGAGCCAAAAATGAAAGCAAAACTTTCTCTCTCACTCACTGCACTGTTTGTAATTCCAACTGATTGAGTGAGGAAAAAAGTGAAAGTGAAGTAATGCACTGAAGATGTACTGAAGTTGTATGTGGGAGCTGAGAGTGGGGCCCTCTCCTTCTCCTTCTCCACGTGATTGACGGTCTCCTTCAGCTGCAGCACCAGCTGCAATACTTGACCGACTAACTAAATAGAAATGTTCTGGATGCTCGCCAAACGGCTTTGCTAAATTACTACCGCTGCTTTTCGCCGAGTGCACTACTTCGTTTGCCAGTCGAATGTACCTAAAACTCACTCTTCTACCTTCTGACCACTCTACTTTCCAATTTGAACAACATCTTCGGCCAAACGCAAACAACCACATTTATCAGTTCTTTTCCCTTTCCTTTTCCTTCCTTTCTTCTCAAAGAAAAAGAACAGTCAATCTTGGAACGTTCCATTCTCGAACTTTCTAAAAAGTGCACAAAAAGAACAATTCTATTTTGAATTTCTCTTTTTTACATTTTTATCTAAAATTTTTTTGTCAGTTGGCTAATAACAAACAAGCACACACATTAACTCAGTTTGCCAGCACAACATTTATTTTTACTATTCAAAACAATAATTTGAGCGGAGGACAGTGAAAACCATCCTATTCTCTCCTGATTTGTCCAATTTTTCTTCCTTTTAAAGTGGCCAAATTCTCCTTCTCCGCTTCCCTTCACCCGTTTTTATCATCAGCATCATCATTTTTGTTATCAAAAATCCCGGTTGTACAGGAAATACAGAGGAAATAAGGGTCAGAGTGGTGATGATGGTGATGAAATCGCCGCAATTCATCGTGATTGTACCGGCCTTAATTTCTTCTTGAAGCAAGCAAACAAACAAGTGTAAATAAACAAAAATTTCTTTAACCCTTTAACCCTTTTTGTACAAAATACTTTGACATTTTCTCATCTCAATCTCATCAACAATTTCATTTGCTCTGCTTTCAATTCCAAATAAAGATTTTCTTTTTGTATGAAAAACTCAAACAAACTTGGCTTTATTTTACTTTAGTTTGAATTAGCTGCTGACCACAGTTAAAGTAGCTTTGGCACTATCTTCCACCGGCGGAAGGTCCATTTGAACGTAGTGCTGCTGCTGTTGCATTTCAGACAACGTGGCGCCTACTTCAAAAAGCAAACTTCCAGTTACATTACTTGTGCCGGGCACTTCAGCCTCTGCTATTGTCATTTCCGCTATTTTGTCCACCGGAACAACGCCCAATCCCATGCTGATTCCTATTCCAGCACGTGAACTTTGTCTAGAAAAAGAGTTTTTTACCAGACTCTTTACCGAGTTTTTCATCACTACTGACTGATGGTTTCCCCCGTCAGTCATGGCAATGTAATCAGGATGGCCGGAAATGATGCTCTTCACACTTCCTTTACTACTAATTCCCGTATTAGCGCTGATGCCTTGCAACGTCTCGTAAAGGCGAGCCTGGTCGCCCTCTCGTTCGGCATTGTACTCTTCGTAGCACTTTCGAATGACATTATACGTCTGGTGGGTAAGAAGAACAAAGTCAAGTTGTTGTCTATTTACTAGCTTATCTTGCTCACTAACCTTAAAAAACTTGCTCTCCACCTGAGGCTGAAGGCAGCTGACAATGTTTCCAAAGGACGGTCTCTCTTCGGGAAGCTCGTTCCAGCACTTCAGCATTAGGTCGGTGTACAGTGCGTCAGGCGCCCATTTTGGTTTGCCCATTCGGTAGCCGTCAATTAGGCGCTGATAAAAGGTGCCATCGACGGCCATGCCAGGATACGGAGTCACTCCAAGGCTGAACAGCTCCCAGCAAAAAACACCAAACGACCAGACGTCTGACTTGGTCGTGTACACCTTGTCCCGTAGGGATTCAATTGCCTGTGAAGGCAAACAAAAGAGAGATTTAGATGGAATTCTATGAATAATCACTAAATTTTACCATCCATTTTACAGGCAAAGGCTCGTCAGCTTTCTTTACGTAGCTGGCGCAGTAGTCGCCAGTGTCTCGTGCCAGACCGAAATCGCAAATTTTAATTATCTTATTGCGTGCAAGAAGGACGTTTCGGGCGGCCAAGTCTCGATGGATCAACTATTTTTAAACCAAATAGATAAAACCTTTTCAATGATTTCAAAACACTCACCTTTTTACTCGCAAGGTACTGCATTCCACTGGCACATTGGTAGGCGAAATTGATGAGGTCTTGAACGGTCAACGGTTGACTGGAGTCAAATGACTTTAGCTGAACATTGGTCTCTTCTTCGTCTCCATTGTGCTTGCTGAACTGCACATCACCACTGCCGCTCGATGAGTGGTGATGGTGATGGTGATGGGGGTGGTGATGCTCAAAGAGATGTCGTCTGGAGAGCAACTTTGCTAGTCGATGTTTAAAGTGATCTGAAATAATCAAAAAGATTAGCATTGCACTTTTGAGTACAAAACCCACTACCTTTCTGATCAACAATAGTCGTTTCTTCTCCATCATGTTTTCCTCCAGTCTCCTGTTTCTTTGTCAAACTTCCAGACGCTTCTTCCGCTGCTACTTCTGCTGCCTCCTCAAAACAGTGTCGATGCTTGAAGAGGTACTGCTGCAGATTACCATAGCAACAGTACTCCATCAGCACGTACAACTCCCCTTTCACCAGATTAGAGGTGCAGGCGCCAAGCAGATTGACGGTGTTCACATGAGCACCCACATAAGTGAGAATCTTCAATTCACTGAGCAACGATTTGAGCTGCTCCATGGTTGCGTAGTGCTTCAGCATCTTCACCGCCACCTCCACGCCGACAGTGTTACTTCCAGTTGAGTTCAGGGCGCCGGTATCCTCTTTTGGAACATGTGCAATCATTGAGTATGCTTTGGAGCAGTGCGTTTTCAGTCCATAGGCAGTCGCCTTGTAGACCTTTCCAAAGGCGCCCTGGCCGAGAACGGGGCCAAAATCGACCGCTTCAAGGGGAAACTCCCATCGACAGTCGTAGCGAAGCAGGTCGATTTGTTCGTGCACCGGTTTGTTTGGGTCCAGTGGTGAGGTGGCGGCAGAGAAGATTGCCAAACCGTTGCTGTCGACGTTGGCCGTAGAGAGGAGGTTGTAGCTGAGAATTTCCAAGTCTTGTTTTGCTTTCTGTTGGGTTAAAAGTCGGTTAACCAAACAAAATTTATAATAACACTTTCAAACACCTTTTCAACTCTAATTCGATTGACGAGCAGAAAGATGAAAATCAACATTGAACTGAGCACCACACCAATGGTCGTCAGGTAGAGAAAGTAGTGCTCGTCAAGGTCGCCTGGTAGACAGAAGCAAAAACAGGTTAACTTTAAGCAAGAAAAAAAGTATGTCTAGGCTGCTTACTAATATGACAGGCCATCACATTCAGACGCAAACTGAGATTGGCGGTCAGCAGGCCGTCTAGCAGGCTGGCCTGGACAGTGTACAGACCCGAATCATCCGGCACCAGATTGGCAATGCGAATGCCGGCACGAATTTGAGTGCTTTTCCCACGGCTACCGCTGCTGCTGCTGCTGTCATTTGTCAGCGGCAAATTGCCTTTTCCAACTCTATCAAATGTGCCATTTTCCGCCACTCTTAACCAGTTGTCCAGTGTTTCGTTGTGAAATCGCTTAAAAAGCATCACACGACTGCTTCCGCTGGTGGCAGGCGATATTGTCTGGTTGGCCGCCCGACTGCTCGATCGAAGCCAGACTAGCGACAGATGGTCTAGGTCAGCGGGAGTTGCCCGGACGTCTAGCTCAAAGTGAAGCTGTCGATTGCAGCGCAGCACTTGCGACGTGGGAGAGAGTGGGCTGAGTAGAAGTTGCGGCTTCTCTGTAAACAAATCAATGAAAATTGAGTTTTGTTGTAATTTAAAATCTTACCAAAAACCTGCAACTTGAATTGGGCTGTTTTTTGAGCCAGAGAAGCATCGGAGATGGCGCACTGAAGGGTGGCCCCATCAAACTGGGAGTTGACGTTTGTCAGGGTGAGATTGAGCCGAACCAGGTCTCGATTCTGACGATTCCCACTGCCAACATTTGGCTTTCCCTTTCCTCGTTGGCTCACCGTTTCCACCTCTTCAACAATCATAGAATCGCCGGTAGACTTTTTGGAAAGTGTTAGTTCAAATTGAATGTCAGCAAGGGCGTAAGGGGATACCTCATAGCACGTCTGATTGAGTAGTGTCCACTTGAGGAATACGTGACTCGACTGTGCCTTCTCAACCACACAACTGAGGCTAAAGTTTTGACCGGAGAAAGCGTAAGGATGAGTTGTTTTAGAGGTAATAACTGGTGTGCTTGCAAAGTCAATGCCATCTAAAAACAAAGTGAAAACGGTTACCAAATCCTTGTTAAATTACTTTGTTTTTAACTAACTAGTGTACTGAATGATAATGCTATTGTCCTGCTGCTTGACTTCATCATCCTCCACTGCCAGCCGAGATCGGCAGATGAGACGATCATTGTTGATAGTGGCCAAGAGAAAGCCTCGTCGAGGACTGTACTGTACGGCAGCTATTTTGGTGTTTGTTTCCACCTCGCTTGCAGTTGTCCACGCGCCATTTTCCACCATTTCATAAGGCATTTCTAGATGGTGACCCGTTTTTGGATCAACCTGATAAAGTGTCATCTTTGCCTGTGAAGAAGAGGGACGACAGGCAATTTCGGCGCTTCGGTTGTGCACCGCAGTGAGGATGGGCGTCGCTTTCACAAAGAGGCTGTCTGGATCTAAAAAACTAAATGTGAAAATTGAAAACGTTAGATTCGTTTTTCTTACCAGTGACAAAAAGGTACAGCGAGTTTGAGCCATTTTCCGCTCTAAGATTCTGTTCACCGAGATGAAGGTACTGAGAGTAGAGACAGAGGTACTGGCCAACGTCACCTGTCTCCACATTGGTAATGCTCAGTCGGCTGATGACTGTGCTGGAATTCGGGAATATCTCCTCAGATATGGTAATGTACTCGGGCAGGGCAAGATCAAAGAGCTGCAGAGAAAACATTATAAGTACATCAACAACTACAATTACTCATCGTTTTACCGGATGAAACTCGGGCAGAATCCATTCGATGACACTGTTTCCAACACTGCTGCTGCTGCTGCTGTTCGACTTAACCGTTCCCTCACAGGTCAACGTCAGATTGGTGCCCACTTTGACGTCAAGAAAGTCGCCACTTTTTCTACTGACCACCTCACCAGCAGCAAACTGGCTAATGTTTAGCTTCAGCGCTGGTGATGGCAGTGGACAGCTGAAGCTGACTACATTCTGCACAACAGAAATTAAGAGAATGAAGATGCAGAGGAGGATGAAACGCCATCGAATTCGGCAGAATATTGCGATCATTGCTCATTCAGAGCATTCAAAGTCACAAACAAAGAAAAGGATTCACTACACTTTTGCTGTAGGATCTGATGGTGAATCAAAAAGAGAGAGACAGAGAAAAACTGTAGCAGCAACAGCAGAAGCCTTGTTTTTCCTTGGTAAACGTTATCAGAAGCGGCAATAGTAGACCAATCAAACGACTATCACACCGGAAGGCCATTTTGCTGCTGCTCATCTGGTCAGTCACCTCAACATTAAACTTCGCTTGATGAGTTTATTTAAATTGCACTGCTATCAACGATTTAGATTTTTAGAAATCCCTTTCAATCCTAAAGGGGGTAAATGCAAGAACGCGTAATATTATTGAAAGTTAGTGAATTGGTTAGATTGGTGGTACAAAAGGAGAAGAAAAAGAGGAAGAAGTTAAAGTATACAAGTAAAAAGAATAAATACACTCTCGAATAAAAAATAAATACTTTGTCTGCTGCCAAAACTGAAGCTTAAGGTAAATTGCATTAAAATTGCTCGAAGAGTTAGGGAAGGGGGTGAACTGGTGCTCGGTGAAGTAACAATTGCCGGGAAGGATTGCCTGAAAGAAACGTTTCAAAGAGGTTTGGAAAGGGTAAAAAGCATCATCACTTGACTGATTCCAGCTCATCCACAGTGTCCATTGCTGAAACGGTGGAAAACTGTCGCTCAACAGTGGTCGCCACTGAGCTCTGTCGACTGAAGGAGGGCTCAGAGGCGGTGCCGTCACTGGTGCCACCAGCACCACCGCTATTGCCATTGACGTCCAGCTCCTGAAACTCTCGCATCAGCCCGTCCAGCTGCACCATGAGCACCTTTCGGTGGTCGTTCAGATCACCAAGGTATTTCTCCAGGTCGTCCTTCTTCCGGCGCAGGGAGAGCAGCTCATCGAAGAAAGCGTTGCCGACGACGACACCGCTGCCACCGCCTGATGACTGCGGTGTCGCTGCTCGCTCGTTGTCATTTCGAAGAGCGGCAACATGTGCGGTGTGGTCCATGTTGTTGGAAGTGGTGCTGGACGTAGAGTTGACTCGGGTTGACCTGTTTACTCCGGCGCCGCCCACCTTCATCTGAGCAATCTGCGCCATCAACAGACGGTTCTTGCTCTCCAGTGCGTCTATTGCCTTTTCGTAGGAGTGAAGATCACCGGCGTTGCCGCCAGCAATTCTGCTGTAGTTGACTGCAGGCAAAGTAGAATCGAAGTGTCTCGTCCTGGGCGTCGGTTGAGCTCCTTCTGACTTTGAGGCAGTGGCAGCGGCAGAGCTGAGCAGACGAAGGTAGTGCCCAATTAAGGTGTGCTCCTCATCGGCGCTCAAATTGGTAATGGAGTTTGAAGAATGTGAACCTGGAAGTTGGTGGTGGCGGTGGTGGTGGTCAAGGTGGACAATGTCATGAAAGCGATAGTGCTCGACTCCTGCAGCAGCAGCAGCAGCCGAAGAAGGTGGCAGTCCAAACGTAACACCGAACTTTCTCTGCCCCGTCGGCGAGGCAATGATATTCGTCAAATTGAGCTCCTTCCTCGTCAGCTGCTCATCAACAGGCGGCGGTTGTGACTGTTGTTGTTGTTGCTGCTGTGCAGCTGCCGCCTCAGCTGACAGCTTCTTCGGCGACCGTCGGAATGAGTTTCGAAATGACTGGCGCAGTGACTGCCTGAGCCGGGGTTTCTCCAGCAGATACTCCTTGCAGGCGTGCTCGTCGGCGTCGTGCGCCCCCGAGCTTTTGCCCGTCCAGAAGCACTCCTGACAGAGGTTGTAGGCGGGGCACTTTTTGCACTTGTAGCGAAAACCGCTGAAGGCGTGTCGGCCGCAGACGGCGCAGGTGGCGGAGTGGTGGATGACCAGCTCGGCGTCCGCCAGACGGTGGTAGACGACTAGCCAGGCGGTGAAGTCGGCCTGGTTCTCGTAGCTGCTCAGCACCTCGATGAAGGCCGAGCTGGTGACCGGCGGTGAGCTGGCGCTGAAGTTGAAGAGCGAAGGGTGCAGGTCCTCGTCGAACAAGAGCATCGAGACGTCCTCAAAGTACTGCGCAATGGTGAGAATGTGCCGCAGGAACTGGTCAAAGGAGGTCTCGAGGAGGTAGGCGGCGCCGGTGCCGTCGACCGTCGTGGAAAGTAGCGTGAAGAGGTAGGCGAGCTTTCGCTTGTACGTCTCCGCGCTGAGCAGCGTCAGGGCGGTTTTCAGCGCCAATAGGTTCGTGAAGCCGGTTTGGTTTCTGCAAAAAAAGGTAAAAAAGGTCAGAAAAGATTCAACAGTTAATTTCCTTTGTATGTTTCAACTTGCATGTCAAAGGTGTCGACGATCCAGCTGTACACTAGATCGGTGGACTGGCGGACGTCCACATCCCTGGAGCGGGCAATGGGCAGTCGTTGATGAAGCTGGACGAAGAGGTAGTCCAGCAGAGAGTACACCTGTGCGTTGGCCACCAGTGAGCCGAGGTCAGGGTTGCCATTCAGGCCGTACTCGCGAAACGCCTCCAAGGTGTTGAAAAGGTCGATCAGCTGAACTGAGTTGATTAGTGGAACAGATTAGCTGTCGTCTCTCTTCGTCAAAATTGAAATAAGAAAGCACTCACAGTTGGCCAACTTCTGCAGATATCGCAGCTTTGAAGCGAAGCGGTATTTGGGAAACCGAATATCATTGAACTTAGAGGCGGCTGAAGTGGTCGGAGTGGCCAAAATCAAAACAAGCAATAAAGGATGGAGATTAGATAGCGCCAATATCATCGGAAGAAAACATAACAACAAAAACACTCACCAATCTCTTTGAAGTCGGCATCGCTGCTTCTGATGGTTGACTCGCTATCACCTGATGCTGATTGCATTGGCTGCTGGTGCTGGTGCATCATCTTCATCGCCGGACGGCCGCCGCTGCTGCTACTGCTGATCTTCAGTCTTCACAGTCAGTGGCTGTCCTCACCAGAGCAATGTTGTGTGTTAGAGAAGGTGCTGCATTGACGACAGAAGCTGCTGGTGGCGAAGGAGAGATACATCAGCGGTGGCAGCCGTAGCAAACAGAGCAGGTAGGCTGAATTTGGGCATTGCCGAGATGATGATGGTGGTGGTGGTGGTGGTGGGGGTGATGCAGTGCCACTGCACACTCGGCAGCAGCCCTGCGCGTGTTCAGAAGGCTGCGCTGCAGCAAAGGCAAAGCAAAGTCTGCTGCTTTCTCTCTTTCTCTCTTTCTCTTTCTCGCTTGTGGTTGCGTGTGTTTACGAGACAACTGATTAGAGCACTACAGCTGCTTCAGAGTTTACTACAGCAAAGCAAACACCTGGAGTAAGTGACTGCGAGAGAGGTGATCATGGCCAGCATCAAGGTATAATGATGGTGATCTACTGCTACTGCTGATAGAGGGAGGAAGAGGAGGCCACGTTACCAGTGTTTTTAAAGTGTTCCTTTGTGAGTGCCAGTCTCTGCCTTCTATCTTTTCTCTTCCTCACGTACTGATTGAGCAGCAAGACGCGGAATCTGCTTTAAATCCTTCTTGAGATTGTGATACTACTCTGTTTGTTTGCTCTTTTCAAAAAATTGGATTTTGTCAAACGAAGGTTCATCTTGACTATTGCCGAATGATAACGACAGCGAAGAGGCATCATCATCATCATCAGCAGCAGCAGCAGCCACCTCCCAAGTCTTCCAGCAGGTCTCCCGTCCAGGTCGCCGCCGCCTTCTATAATGCAAACATCGACGTGGATACATTGCTACTGCCTCTATGGACTTCTGTGCATTCTACCGCCCCTCTTTACCGTGATGGAGTGCTTCAGTGAAGAAGAACGCATCAGCTTAAGGTATCATCTGTTTGTTTTGTTCCATTATCTTTGTTTACACCTTTATCTTTCACTTTCAGGGAAGAAACTCGTGAAATGTTCATTCACGCCTACGATTCGTACATGCAGCACGCTTACCCGGCGGACGAGCTGATGCCACTCAGCTGTCGGGGACGATTCCGCGGGGTGGAGGCGAATCGAGGCGACGTTGATGACGCTCTCGGCAATTTTTCTCTTACTCTAATCGATACTCTTGACAGTCTTGTGGTAAGTGGAGAAGTGGTGAAGGTCAATCTAGAAACTGTTCTCAAAACTGTTCTTGTTATCCACAGATACTAGGAAACTACTCAGAGTTTGACGATGCTGCCTTTCGAATCGTCAGCGACGTCTCCTTCGACCAGGACATTGTCGTGTCCGTCTTTGAAACGAACATTCGCATCGTCGGTGGCCTTCTCTCGGCGCACGTCCTCGCGCTGGTGGTCAAGGCGAAACAAAATAGCAACGGTTACCTGCAGTGGTACAACAGCCAGCTGCTCGACATGGCCAAGGACATTGGCCTCAGACTGCTGCCCGCCTTTGAGACCACTACGGGCATTCCTCATCCGCGCATCAACCTAAAGTACGGCCTGAACAGTGCCAAGATTGGCTCCCTGCGGGAGACCTGCACCTCCTGCGCCGGCACGATGATCCTCGAGTTTGCCGCCCTGTCCCGACTGACCGGCGATCCGGTGTTCGAGGAGAAGGCCCGCACGGCGATGGACTACCTCTGGCAGAAGCGGCACCGGCAGTCGAATCTGATGGGCAATGTCCTCAACATCAACACCGGTGATTGGGTGCGCAAGGAGTCGGGCGTGGGCGCTGGTATCGATTCCTACTACGAGTAATTCAATTGACAGTGAATTTATTCCGCGACACTCACCTTGTGTTTGTGTATTTGTACAGGTACTGCCTGAAGGCGTACATTCTGCTGGGCGACGAGAGCTACCTGCATCGCTTCAACCGCCACTACGCCGGCGTCATGAAGTACGTCAGCCAGGGGCCGCTGCTGATTGACGTGCACATGCACCGGCCGCACAGTCAGGCGAAGAACTTCATGGACTCGCTGCTCGCCTTCTGGCCCGGCCTGCAGGTGCTCAAAGGCGACCTGCGGCCGGCGATTGAGACGCACGAGGTGCTCTACCAGGTCACCCAGCGGCACACCTTCCTCCCCGAGGCCTTCACCGTGGACCGCTTTAACGTGCACTGGCCGCACCACCCGCTGCGGCCGGAGTTCATCGAAAGTACCTACTTTCTGTACCAGGCCACCGGCGATGAGCACTACCTGCAGGTGGGCAAGGAGGCGCTGAGCAGTTTGCAGAACTACACGCGTGTGCCCTGCGGTTTTGCCGCCGTCAACGACGTGCGGACGAAGAAGAAGGAGGACCGAATGGACTCGTTTTTTCTCGCGGAGACGCTCAAGTACCTCTACCTGCTCTTCAGTAAGAAGGGCGAGATTGGTGAGTGCTGATGATGATACAAACTAAACAATGCTAACCCTTTTTTACATTACACAGATCTCAATCTTGAAGACTACGTCTTCACTACCGAGGGCCACCTGCTGCCACTCTCTCTGGGACAGATGAAGTGGCCTCCAATGACGACAGCAACAGAAACAGCAACAGCAGAGCAATTCGAAGCAGTCAACAGCACACAGCAGCAGCAGCAGCAGCAGAGTGTACCTCCAGTTCGAAGAAAGGGCGCCTACTTTTCGAGCACCTCTTCTGACTTTTTTTGCCCCAGCACGAAGGCGGTGCTGAAGGAGAACGCCCGTAGGCACTTCTCCACTTGTAGTCGATCAACAAAGCAGCAACAGCATCACCAGCATTTGATGGACAGCAGCGGCTACTACAAGCTAATTCGAAAGGGCGTCGAGGACTTTGCCTCCAGACCGTCCTCCACCTCTCCCACCACCGGCAGCTCCTCCTCCAGCAGCTCCCACCGCTTTCGCCATCCGAGCCTCCTCTCAGTGCCTCGCCTTCGAGCCGCCGACTTCTCCGCCGCTAAGCCGGAGCACATTGAGCTGCTGAAGGGACTGGGCATCAGCGTGCTGGTGCTAAAGGACGGCCGTGTCCAGCTGGTGCACAACTCGGCCGCCGCCTGGTCGATGGACGACGCCGAGGAGGGCGCTCTTTTTATGCAGGAGATGATTGCCCTCTCTAAGATGCAGGTCGCAGAGGAGACGCGCCTGCGGATGGTCTCATTTACGCTGAAGAGCAGAGCTGGCACTGACAGTGACAGTGGCAGCAGCAGCAGCTCCCCGCCACCGAACAATGAGGTGAACATTAGCCTGCTGGGTGGCCCGGCTCAGTTTGGCCTCGACCTGGCCGCCCTGGAGCAGCCCGTCTCGGGGGAGCTGGTCCGCGCGGAGCCAGCCATTGACGCCTGTAACCTGGAGGAGATCGGCAATCGGGCGGAGATGGCCGGTAGGGTGGTGCTCGCCCAGCGAGGTGGCTGCATGTTCATCGAGAAGGCGCGCAATGTTCAACGCCTGGGCGCCCTGGGCATCATCATCGCCGACAACGCCGAAGGCAGCAGCTCAAAGACGATGCCCATGTTTGCCATGTCCGGCGATGGCAGCACCGATGTGGTCATTCCCGCGGTCTTTCTCTACACTGCAGACGCGAAGATTCTCTTTGGCGCCCTGGAAGAGAGCACCGCCAGCGGCAGTCCTCTCGTCGTCAAACTGGAGGCACTCAATGAGGACAATCAGGATGAGGTGATGGGGCACAACGGAGAACAGCAGCAGGGGTCCACTGTCGACAGGGAAACGATGGAACAGATGTTTAGGGAGGAAGAGAAGAAGAAAGAGAATAGTGAAGGAACGTCCTCCTCATCCGCCTCTTCCTCCACCTCCTCACTGAGCTTCTTTGACCGCCTGAACAGTCAGATGAAGTTTGACCTGCTCTCGGCGCTCAACCTGAAGGACCTGAAGGAGGAGAACATGAAGCTCATTGTGGGACTGCTCAGCAAGCTGGCACTGACCAAGGAGCAGAAGAAAGACCAGGAGCAGCAGGGAGAGGAGGAGGCTGAGAACGGGGGGGGAGGAAGCCTCGCTGGCCAATCTTCTGAGGAGGATGAAGGAGTCACGGCGGTGGATGCACTCACTGCACACTGATCAGCACTGTGCCAATCCACTGGGCAGTACCGATGCCTTTCTCACCTTCCTCTACGAGCCTTATACCGTCTGCGTGTGATGCTTCGGAAATTCTTGTTAAATCTGATGCTGCTCCATACTCAATCTCTCTTCCCGGTGAACACCTCTTCCTTGAACCTCGCCTTCTTCTTCACTAGCCCGTTGTGATAACTCCACCACCACCAACACTACTACACCTTCTTAGCTCTTTCCCCCCTCTCTCTCCTATTTATTTCTTCATCACCCAAATACACACACCTTACACTCTTTTAATCTCTTTTGTTTTCAATTTGTTGCACACTGAATAAAGTTTTACAATCCCTTTAATTTGGTGAGGAAATGTGTCAATAGGAATGTAGACAATGTTGTTACCTGAATGAGCGACGGAGAATGTTGACCCCGACGAGCATGTAGACTAACATTTAATGAAAAGGTAATTTAGAATTTTAAGAAACACCAAATGTGCTGCTGAAAAGCTGTGCAGCTGTCGAGTGAGGTGACGTGGCGAATGTGAAAAGTGCCACTTCAATTTCGATGCAATGTCATCAGTTGCCACGACGGACGCTGAGGTTGCTGGCGGAGCCGGGCGTGGTGAGGGTGGGCACCAGGCCGAGCAGTTCCTGTTCGCGCAGTACAATGGGAAACCAGGGGTGCTGGCAGAGGGTGAAGATGTCGATGCGCTTCTTCTCCTCCGGCTCGAGCATCAGCGCAATGAGGTCCTTCAGCTCGTCGGTGCAGCGGCGGGCGACGTCCTCCTCCAGGCGGTACTCGCGGATCATCTGCCGCTCGTACATCACCTCCTTGCCGTCGTGGCGGTCGAAGGGGTAGTTCTTGTTGATCATCACGAAGAGCATCACACCGCAGCACCATATGTCGCCTGGGGGAAATGGTGACAAACGGGTATAGACTGGTTTTTCATTACCACTAGTACACAAACCTTTGTAGGGGTCGTAGGGAATGTGCTTGAGAATCTGCGGCGGATTGTAGCTGGTGGTGCCGCAGTAGGTGTCACTCTTGGTGGTCTCGCCAGTTTTGCTGGACATCTTCACGAAACGACTGAAACCTAGGGGCAGCGGCATACGAACAAAGTGTGTTTAGTGTTTTTTAAAGTTACCAAAACTATGACAGTACAGACCAAAATCGCTGACCATTGGGTTGTAGTGCTCGTCAAGGAGAATGTTGTCGAGCTTCAGGTCGCTGCAAGGGAAAGGGGGTGAATGATATACTGCCCCTTATAGCATAGCAAAACACGAGTTACCGGTGGGCGATGGCGTGCTCATGGAGGTACTTGACGGCGCGAGCCATGGCCGGGAACCAGACTTTGCAGTTCCACTCGGAGAGCGGGCCGTGCTTGCCCACCACATCGCCGACGGTGCCGTTGGCCATGAAGGGCATGGCGATGTAGACGTGGCCCTTCGAACGGAACAGGTCCACCACCTTCATGCAGTTGGGGTGCTTGATGCCGCCCAGAATGGACAGCTCTCGGCGCAGGTCGTCGTCCAGCTTCTTCTGGTCCTCCGGCTGGACGGGCACTACCTTGATGGCGTACTCCTTGCCGTCCTTCATCGTTCGGTAGACGTTCGCCTGGCCGCCGGCGCCGACGCGCTCAAAGCCAGTGTAGCCGCGCTTGATGATCACGTCCATTTTTTTGGGGCACTAGAGGAGGGTTGCGGAGTTTGCAAGAACTGCAACGAAGTTGGAGAGAGAGTTAGAGAAGAGCTGAGCTGTGACAGGAAGGGTGACAAAGACAGACAGTGAGGACACGTAGCGCAGTAGAGTGGGCTCACTATAGTGGTGACTCTTCCTTTTAAAAAGGCGGGTCGAGAAGCTTAAAAGTTCGATTACACATCAGCAAAAAGCACATGGTTTTGAGAGTTTTAATGTTTTAAAAAGTTTTAATAATGCAAAACAAAGTTGGTAGTTTGGTTGCTGCTGCTGACTCATCAGTGAGCCTGAATAGATGATCTACACCTTCTTCATCAGGGCACCATCATCCTAATGGCGGCTTCGCCTACCCATGCCAGCACAGCCATAGCCGCACATGAAGCAGACGATAAAGGGAAGACAGCTGAAGACGAAGACACAGCAGACGATACACACCCAGAACCACCAGACTAGAAAAATGGCACCGGTGTCGTCCTCAGAGCCTAGAACAACGCCGGCAAAGTAGACGAGACTATGGGAGAAGAAAGGTAAAAGATAAAGTTTAGACTAGAAAACTCCCTTTCTTTCTTACCCAGTGGTGCCCTTTCTGGTGCTCAAGATGGCTCCATTCTCGTCAGTCACAAATTCCCCTCCGTCATCACCCCCTTCATCAGCTTTGACGGAAATGCTGAGGAAGTTTAGCAGATGAAAAGAGAGGCTGCTCACAAAGAGGAGGTAAAAGAAGACGGTCGAGTTACGGTTTGAGAGGGAGAAGATCATAGCTTGTTTTAGTGATCAAGGCACACTGTTTCAAGTGAACTTTTAAAGCAAAGTAAACCAAATGATCTTAAAGCTGAGAGATTTTACCAGTTAACAGTGTAAATGTCGAACTTTCATCTGAAGGTATTAGAGTAAAGTTTTTAGTTAGTCAACAATTTATCAGTTCAGTTGCAATAAAATCTTCAGAAAAAATGATTATCCTCTTTACCTCCGAACTTTAAAGCTGAAGGAGCTGCTTCGACGAGCCAAGGTGCTCTTCGCCCTCAAATAAGATCTGATCAAGAGGCACTCCTGTTAAGTGGAGAAGGAAAATCACCTCACGAAGACACTCGCTAGCCTGTATTCGCTTTGTCGGCGTCAGGTAGTCGGCCTCAGCGAAGCAGACTGTCTTCACGTCGCAACTTTTGCACTCGAGACTGACCAGACGAATGGTCTGCAGGGCGGGAAAAAACTGGGGCAGATTGAGCCAATGAATTTGCATGTGCGCAGTGATGGTCAGTTGCAGCTCCAGGAAAACCTCCTTTTCAATTGGGCGACGTGGGACCAGCTGACGGTGCTCAAACCTAGCAGGGGCGATGAGGCTAAAGTCGATCTTCACGCCAAAGTGAGTTAATTGAGGTAGAGCGGCAGTGCCAATCCAGAAAAAGAAGCTTGAACAGGCGGTGGGCGGAAGATTCAATGAGATTGAGGTGACCGATTTGTGCAGATTCAACATGATAGGTGGCATTACACAAACATGCTTGTATTCGGTGTACCGAAAGTGAAAAAAGTGTTCACTTGTCAACTGAACAACCAGATTGACTGTATGCGGGATGTAGGTAAATCCCAGAATTTTCAACTGATCCTGTTTGCGATTTAGCAAGAGTAGCGGCCCATAGGCCGCTAGCGACGTGGCTTTGAGAGTTCGAAGTTAC
>JAALOO010000767.1_pt1 | contig 26732 bp, 14 predicted proteins | sample 7257641 | NCBI WGS metagenome assembly JAALOO01 (sample SAMN14085613, study PRJNA598686) | mite metagenome | biome: ENVO:01001000; feature: ENVO:01001002; material: ENVO:01001226; isolation source: single female mite from University of Michigan culture on fish food culture... ...
CAGACTACAGATACACAGCCGCCCGCCACTACTTTGGCTTGCCAAACTATTTTTCTTTGTTACTAGTGATTTTGACAATAGCCGCATTCGCAATTTAACCACTCGTTCGGTGAATGTTAGAGCCGAGAATGTGTAAGTGTCCTCAACTGTTCTTTTCGGCTAGGCACTGGCTCACTGGCAAATGCCAATTGGCCTTGTTACCTAGCCTATAGGACACCATTGTCTTTTTGTCTAATTTTCCTTTTCTTTTCTTTACCTCACAAAGAAATATCGAGTACAATGAAATTGAATTTGTTGGAAATCACGCCTTCTTAGATTCAATGATTGCCAAGCTGTAAGCAAGCCCGGGTCAGCCTCACTAATGACTGCTTTTTAATGCAATCTGATTTTTTCACCAAAAACATAGGAGCCTCAAAGGGAACCGCAAGCTTGTGCGTCTTGAAGAGTTGGCCTTTTCTGGGTTAAAAGAACTTCGTGAACTGTAAGTCAAATAGACGGGAAATTTTCTCTACAATTTTCTTTAATGTGAAATCAAAGTCAATGTTTTCGTTTTAAAAATCTCTCTTTTATATGTGCTTAGCGCGAAGAAAGCACTAAGCACGTAGTTTGCCAAAGTGAGCATCTCTTCTGGTATCGACTGCAGCTATTTCGTAACTGACATGCACTTTGGACGACATTTACTCGTCAACACCAAGGGAGGCCTATGTCACATAGGCTATGTGTGTATTAGAGTGCCATTAGTTTTGTCTTTAAAGTTTAACACATCCTAAGACATGTCTTGCGGTTGCTCTGTGCGGCTCGCTGATCAGCTGAGCATTTCAGTGGAAACTGGAGAACACCACTGGTGATTCAATTAAATGGCGTACACAGGGAGGCACAGCGAGAGTGTCCTAGTGTCGGCAGAAGGCAGTGCCTACACAGCCTACTACCGGCGGTGAGAGACTGGCCTCTGCCTGTCCGCATGTCACCAATTCTGTCCCCATCGATTAGCGTCATCTTTCTGCACTTCTTCACTGCATTTATTAGTCATATTGGGCACTGAATCTGTGTTCACTTGGTCGATGAAGAGCAGCGGAAAATTCTTTTGAACCTGAAAGACGTCGGCGTATAGATCTTTTTAGCAGAGATGGGCATTGGGCTCATACCGCCTGACCGCTTGGAGCATGGCTTGCTCCATTCATTGCCATTTTCTATTCGCTACCGCAATTTGGCACTGCTCATTGGGCAATGGCAATTTTGCTCCTTGTTTCCTTTTTTCCCTTTCAGTTGCTCTGAGTTGCCGATAATTAATTACGCCATTATGCTGCTTACCAACCGAGAAGAGATCAAATTAACTTGTTCTCAAAGAGCAGGACTGGATAATTGTGAAAGATGTTGCCGAAGCATCATTGCTGTTTGCCTTTAATTTGATCAAAACTTTGCTTTTGGCTTAAACTTTATTTTTATCTGTTTTAGGAATCAGTATTCAGTGTTTTCTGGGCGCATTCCCAAATGGTGTCAGGCGTCGTCATAAATGTAAATGAGCCTCTCATTGACTAGACACTGACTTAGCCATTCGCTCTGTTTGTGACTCCTTTGAACATCATTTTCCAGTTTTATTGCTTTGCTTTTTAATTGAGAGACCATTTTGATGCGTCCTGCCTTCTTTAGCTTAAAAAAGTTTGTCTATTTTTTAGTCAAAGCGGAAAACGAAGGCAGCTCGGTGAATGGACAAAAGTTGGTCTCTGTCATCGGAAGCATGTTGGTGCTGATGTTGCTTATTGTACAACTGCCAGTGCTGTACATTGTCTGAAGACTTCAGAGCCCTGCGACTGCTTATACAATTCCTCGTCGACAAGGCTGACTATTGTTTCGCAATCGAGCTGTATGTGCAGCCTTCGGATCAGCTCCTCCACGGCGGAACAGATGACGACAGAGGCGCCGAGCTGTCAGTGGTAAGGCCGATTGATGGTGCTGGCCGCAGTGCGCCAATGCAAATAAATGCAAATAACCACACTACTGCTCGGAGAGACACTGCTGCAGACCGAGCGCAGGCCGAGTGGAGTGCTACCCCAAAGTGCCTCATCGATCACCAGCCGATCCTTTCTCGGCAGAGCCCTCCGTCAGCGCGCCCAGTCGTCAGTTGGATTCCTTCCGATTGTCACCGCTACTCAATCGAATTATTATTGAACAACCGTCGCTGACACCTGCTCTGGCCCTTGTTCTTAATTAAAGTTTAATGTCTGTTTACCATCGTCGCCGGCGCCCCAGCACTCAGTGTCTGTTTGTCTCCTGTCTTTGGTGGCTCTTCAGTGTCGCCATTTGCATGCTGGGCCATTGTTTGGACAGGCAAACTGTGCAAATGTACTGCAGCTTTGCTTGTAGACAAACGGGGAAGCACTGTTTGCCCGTTGTGGACTGGTGTAGGTAGTTCACAAGGAGACGACTAGGGCTGATAACCGGACACTGGCCGCCACTGCGATGGGACGTGTTCTCGATGAACTTCCCATTAGCGATAAGCACTGCTCTGCCATTGTTTGTCTCGCACTATGCAGAGAATGTCGCCTTGGCTTATTAATAATGAATGGCAGCTGAGCTGGAGCGCAGTTTTAGCCTAAAACTGTTTTAGGGTGCTTTCAATTGTCGTTATTGCGGCAGCACTAACCCGGGGTGCTCATTGAGTAATGGATTTTGCATAGATTGCTGCAGTTATTGTCAATTAATTGGCTATTTAAATATTTTTCTCATAAACAATTGTCAATTGGTTTATAGCGGAAAGCTTGAAAATTCAAGTTTTGTTCATTTGGCGTCAGCTGTTTTCCTAACTGCCTTTTACAGCAAAATCCCAGTTTTGGCAGGCATTTTATGTGATAGCCAATAAATTGTCTTCTAAAAGCGCCATTATACCCTTTACAGTAAACACAAAGTGGAGACAACTAATCTGAGGTTTTCTTTACCGCTTTCTTTTACGACTTTTTCTATAGGGACCTCTCTCTAACGAGTATCACCCATCTGCCGACTGCCGGTTTGTCCGATTTCCTTGAAGTATTGCGTATAACAGAGACGTACACGTTAAAAGAGATACCACATGTCTCGCATTTCAAAAAGATGATTGGTAAGATTCTTTTTTATATGATTTTCTTTTAAGAGTTGTCAAAATGTTCTAGTAAAGTAAGTCTCACGTTTTTGAACATTTCAGAAGCACAACTGACGTATCCGTACCACTGCTGTGCTTTCAAGAATCCTGCAAATCACAAGTCACCGGAAAATAAAATGAATATTAAAAATATGTTTGATGACACGTAAGATAGCTTTAGAATCTGATGCAAATGAGTGATAATGACAAACAAATCTACTGCTTAGATTCTGCAAACCAAACAGCAAAAAGACACAACGCCGAAGAAGAAGCACTTTTACACCGAACTGGAGCATAGAATGGCTGTTTGAAAAAGCTGTAAATTTATTAAAGGAAACTTTTGGTTGGTCGCACTCTCGAAGGAAGCGATTTTCACAAGGAAGTTTTGGACGTTTTATCATTCCTTCTAACAATGATTCGCGCAGCAACGACAGCGCTGTTTATGGCGTAAGTGGTGACGTGTGTTATCATCACATCGAACAACAACCACTTCTGTAACCATCATCTGTGACCTACATTCTCTAGGTGCCCATATACGGACAAAGAAATCGATCTCAGGACGGGGAGAACTACAGCCCTTTCGATGACCTGCAGAAAAGCATTATTCACAATCAAGAAGTAGATTACGAGGACAATGAACAAGACATTTTGGACGAACTTCCTGGTCGATTTGTTGACGATCCTTTGACATCGTCGCCGGGTAACAAACTGCTCACGGTTAGTAGAATGCTGCTTTTGTCATTCCGTTTCCGTTTTCAATTATTCCTTAGTCTAAGTTGGTGCCCCTTGCCTTCGCTACAAGCTCATTAATTTGAGCTCCAGCAGCTCGATTGGCTTTTGACTTAAATGCAAACAAAAGAGTTCCCAATGAGAACACAAAAGACTAGTTTTCAGCCGTGACTAATGGTCAGCCTTTTCATCTTGTCTAATTTCAGTTCTGTGGAAACATTTCTACAGTCAAGAGAAATATCATCTGTTCTCCTGAACCAGACGCATTCAATCCCTGCGAAGATGTTATGGGCAACTTTTTTCTCCGTTGCATCATTTGGTTTGTTGGTTGCTCAGCAGTGCTTGGTAACTTGGCGGTAGTCGTCGTTCTTGGAAGGTAAGAAACTAAAGCTCATGCTAGGGCATACTTTACACTGTTGAAAAGCAAGGCAAGCTGAGATGAGCTAAATAAGGAACAATCATCACAGTAGTGCAGAATATTCACGTTTAAAGTTAAAACTTTGAATGAACATATTCTTTTTGTGTTCTTATAAACAAAAGTTGTTTGGGGAATTTCTGCTTTCGTCAGCTGTGCAGGTCAGACAACTTTGCGTATGCAAAGCAAACGTCTTGACCAGTTTCGTCTTACTGTCGCTTGAAAGCTTTTTTTCCATGCTCTCTGTTTGCCTGAACTGGTGCCTGCTGTGGGCAAACTGTAGGCAAATATTCACTGAGCAATTGTCATGTGGCGAGAACAAACAGTTGCTGCAAAGTTGCAGTTGGCCTTTTGCTTGGCTGAGTCACGAGGCCCCGGTCGACGCTCGACCGCAAGTCAGTCAACCTCTCAGTGCCCGTTTCTGTTTGTTCTTTTCATTTAATTACTTCATAGCCTTTATGCCACTTTCACTGCCTTCGCCTGACACTTGCCGTCAGTCTAATGGCAGGTAATATATAGATGCATGCTTTTGGAAGTATGCGGAAGAACACACATAATAACACGATTACTGTCGCCAGATTGTACTACAAGGCTTTCTACTACCAGTCTTTTCTGGTGTACATCTTTCGAGGGTTACTGCAGTGGGTGCTGCAATTAATTATTAATTATTCATGTGCTGATTGATTGCCAGCACGCTCAGTGGACCTGTTGATGACCTCACTAAGCACATGTCGGCTTTTCTTGACCGATAATTCTTATTGCTTTCTAGTCAGGTTATTTGTAGTAAAATCTTTTCTTTGAAGGCTAGCACGTATCAAGTGCAGAAGCGAACACAATCCAATTGAGCACTAGTGAAAAAGGCAGTATTGAAAGCAACTAATGAGTTGTGCATCAGTATTTAGGTCTGTCCATTTGACAGTGCTGCTTATCTAACTATTACTGCCAATTTAGTGAAGTGTGAACAGGCACAAACAGATACACAAACAAGCTAACACCAAGAGTACAAAGCTATTGAGAAAATTGAATCTCTCCGTTCAAGTGGAAATCCACGCACTTTTCTCAATTCAGCTGTTCGCATTCATTTGTCTACAAGTCTGGCTCGCTCTATGGCATTTTTATTAGATTATTGGCCACCAGTAAGAAGACATTTGCTAAGTGAAGAGTGAATGCTCAAAACGAGCACAATAAATGTGAATAGGCATTTGAATTTCAAAATTTGTAAACTGTCTTTCTGGGCAATTGCACACAAAGCAATGCATTTCTTTTTTAATAGTCCATCCATTGCCATATACTGCTTGTGGCAACTTTTTTAGAGACAACCGAGACATTCACAAAATGCACTTTTGTTGAACAGCCCTATAACTCATTATCTTAAGTTTTTTGTCATTTCTTTCCTTGTACCCGCTGGCCATCAGTGTTTTAAAGTGCTGACAAAAGTTAGTGGTTGTTAATTTTAATTTAAAATTTAAATAGTTACCGTTAGCTAAATAAAGAAGTCAATATAGATTGGTTCAAACTGCCAACTGCTACGCTACCGGGCGAATTGATGTGATAACTCGTTGGGGACTAAATGACAACACAGTAGCTGTCCCTTGAGGCTGATTCGCTTGACAATTTCCACCCACCATCTTTACACTAAGATTAGTGAGTTGTAGTCAATTTGACATGGTTAAATTTTTCAACTAGCACTTTACATTATTAAAATTTATTATAGATAGGTATCGTTCTGAGAAAAAAAGGACAACTCGGTTCAACAGATTGCTTGCAATACCAACTGATGACTTGTTTGGACAATTGTTTTGCACAGCGGCACTTTGTTTTCTTTATTACTTTTTTGTCACCGTCTGTAGGCACTGCCTATTTTAAAAGAACCTTGTTCCTTGTTATGATGGTTGATAATTCAATTGAGTGAAGCTGTCTTAAGGAAAATATGTCTGTGTTTCTGCCTGAAGCAAGTGGCCAGTGGCGAATCAATTAGACGATCTGTCATCAGCATACAATGTAGATTGATTGCGTCCAGAAAGAGAACAGTAGAGCATCCTCCGATTAGTGCCACTGAATACAATGCGCTCCCCGTAAATTCCCTTTCTTTCTCGCTGTGTGGCCAATGCTTTCCTTGCTTCTATTATATTTCATGTAATTGCATTCCAATTCCGTAGCTCAAGCTGCCAAGACACTGGCACTTACACTATGGCACATAGCAGAGCACACTCTCTTCTGCTTCTTTGCACCTTCTCTAATCTTTTTGCTTGTTTGCTTTTGACATGAGGTAAAAAAGCGGCAAGTAGATGTAAAGTGTGCTTTCTTTTCGTTTTTTTTCTGCAGTACTTTCACTCCTGTAAAAGCTGACAGATATCACTGTCAAGTGATTGCACTGTCACTATCTAATGGTAAAATATTTGCTTTTTACCTTCGTTTTTCTAGTTCCAAGTTCAGTTTGAACGTAAGTCAGTTTTTGGTACTGAATCTGGCTATCGCTGATTTGATGATGGGTAAATGATCGAGTAGTGTTCGTGCGCTGATCCATTGAGTTGATTGAAAATTTCACTTATCGCCAGGTATCTACCTCTTGGCCCTGGCAATCATGGACATCCGCACAATGGGCGTCTACTTTAACTTTGCAATCGACTGGCAACACGGTAAGTCTACTTTTCGATACTAATGAACATGCATACGACCAACTAATTACCTGTTTGTGTCATTATCAACAGCATGGTGGGGCTGCAGTCTGTTCGGCGGACTGACTGTTTTTGGCTCGGTACTGTCAATCTTCACGCTGACCGTCATCACCTTGGAGCGCTGGTTTGCAATCACCTACGCTATTCAGCTGAACCGCAGACTGAAGAGCGGCATGGCGGCCAAAGTAATGGTTGGCGGCTGGGCATATGCCTTTCTCATGGCCATTCTGCCTTCTGCTTTCGGAATCAACTCCTACACCAAGACGAGTATCTGCCTGCCGATGGAGCACAAGACAATTAGTGATATTGCTTACCTGGTCATCCTGCTCAGTATTAACTGCATTGCCTTCATACTCATCACTCTTTGCTATGGAAAGGTACAATCCTCTAGCCCAATGACATTAGAGTAGTCAGAATGTCTGCCGTTAGGTAGAGCAGCAGTCGGGTAGTTGAATTTGCAAAAAGTTTACATTTAATAATGTTTCTTTGCAGATGTACATTTCCATTATCAGTCAGAAAACGAGAGCAACCATGAACGATATGACCATTGCCAAGAGGATGTCAATGCTGGTTTTCACTGACTTTGCCTGCTGGGCGCCAATTGCTTTCTTTGGTCTGACTGCCATAGCCGGCCATCCATTGATTGACTTGACCAAATCTAAGTTTCTTTTGGTCACTTTTTACCCGCTTAACTCGTGTGCCAATCCTTTTTTGTAAGTTTTACCGTTTTAAACATGAGCTTTCTCAAAACAAGTGTTCTTTTTTAGATACGTCATTTTAACGAAGCAGTACCGTCGTGACTTTTTCATCCTCGTCTCTCGGTATGGTATTTGCACTAAGCAAGCAGCTCGATATCGAAACGGCCAAAGACAGCATCATGTCAACTACTATATGAAGCACCATCATCGACGGGAAAACAATTCAAGTGAACTTGTCCCTAGGCCGAATGCTAACAAGTCGAATCCTGGTAAACCCTGCTGTCATTCGAATGACCAACTCCTCTGAGAACTAACACTGTTTCTTTTGTTCCACTTTAGCAACTGGTTCCATCTTTAGTCAACTGTCCTGTGACGGTCAGAATGTTCATCTGTACAAATACATTTGCAAAGGACACCATCATCACCACTACTGCGCCTACCATAAGAACAATGGCAATCACTCAGGCGCAAGCCAAAACGGTGCTCCAACAAGTGGCAACTGCTCTCACCACAGCTGCTCCGAAGTGAATCACTCACACTCCGAGCACGAGGAGGCGTCAGAGAATCAACCATGCTGCTCCAAGTACCCCAGTCAGGAGGGTCTCGACTCTAAGAATGGTTCGGTGGCCAGTTGCGCCGCAGGAGATAAAAGCAAACATCGAAAGCACAAACGCTGCCACAATGCTCACCACCACCATCACTCTCACCTGCGCAACTGCTCCTGCCAGCACCGACGGCACTGTCACGGTCGTGGTCACTACCCGAACCGCAAGCCAGGAAACGGAAACAAATCAGGAGAGCCAAACACCGCGTCCTGCTGTCACAGTGCCGTTTTTAGCACTGTGAACATTTACCCTGAGCTGTCGAACAGTGACCACGGTCATCATCGACTGCGGGGTGGTCATGAGGCATGCGAAAAGTGCAGTTGTAGAGCGGAAAACAGCAGCACCGACAACAACGAGCGGAATCTGGTCTCATCAGCAAAGGCAAAGTCAGCAAAAAGGGCCAACCATGTGAACATGAGTTTGACAATGCCCGAAGAGCGAGAGAGCACCTCTCGAGAGAAGGGCTCCTCCTCGAGCCGTGACCAGGTGCACATAATGCGCAACCAGGGTACGAGCAGCAAGGGCCCGCTCAATGGGCGGGTGATGTACTCGCGCAACAAGAGCATAGCCGTCGATCGAATCAGCTCAAAGATGGCCAGAGAAAGCAAACCTAAGCGCTCACTGCCATTTGTCAGCTTCATCGAGCGCTTCTCTATCAGCAAGATCGGCCGCCTACGTGGAGGCGCCAAAGGACCGTCTAAAAGTGGAGGCCGCTGTTCAGAGCAGGAGTGCTCAGAGAACTCCTCGCCGTACTCGTCCACCTCGTCATGTCACCCGCACCGCTATCAGCACTGTCATCACTGCTGTGATAGTGCTCACCTGGCGGCGTCCAGTGCGGTGGAGGCAGACCGGGAGAGCAGTCACGCAAGCAATCGTCTGCCAATGGAGGAACAGCGGGAGATACTGCGACAGGCACTGGCCGAGACGACGCCCCTCCAGGAGGCAGTGGCAGTCGTTGAAGAGTTGAGCAGTGGCACCCGAATCTCCATGGGCTCCTCCTCCAGCTCCAAAAAGACGGGCAAAGTTGACTCTGCTCAGCCTGCGTCTTAATCTTTACTTTTTGTCTTATCTCTCCAGGTACTGTTTACCTTTCTTACCAACAGAACCTTCTGAAGCTTTAATGAACTTTTTAATCTTCATAATTTAATAACTTTTTCCACTTCTTATAATACTTATTTTTTACTCTGACAAGCAAACGAAAGTCAGAAATGTCCATTTTTCAAATTACCACCGATACGCACACTTCAATGTGATCTTTGTAAAAGCATTTTACATTGCAAAGCATTCCTCAAACCAACACGCCAAAATGTTAATTTTTAAAACCGTTTTAAATTTTATTACAATTTGATTATTATTTATTTATTATATGATTAACTTTATTTGATAAACTTTAATACTTATTTAATGTTAACACATTTGATAAAGTTAAACCTGCAGTAGAAAGAACTCGATGCTCGAATGATCAAAACAAATTTTTAAAGTGCTCTAGTCATTTCCGTTTTAAACCACATTTAACCTTTTTTCGTGCTGTCATGTTCAGCATGAAACCCCATTTTGGCCGGTGTTGATTTGGTCAAGTCAACTAGCGTCAGATCAGGCTGCGGCGGTTTTTTTTGATAAATGATAAGATGGCTGCGATGCCGCTTTGGCACGACAGTTATCGAGCTGATCGCGGTGGTGTTTATTGCCACTGGTAACCAGTGGGAAGTGAGTGAGTTGCGGCAGCAATTAAGCACAGCAGTGCAGCTACCCGGCAAAGTTTGATTCACCCGCCCCAGTGCCCACTTGTTTTGGTCGTTGGCCAGTGCTGACTTGGTGGGCCTAGAGAGCAATTACCGCGCCGCTTGACAATTATTTCAGCCCAGCGTCACCTTTATTTCATCCTGATCATTATCATGTGTCAATATTTGACTTCTTCAATGGTCGCTCTGTAAACTATCTAAATTGGCACCCGTTTTCTTCAGCAGTGTCTTAATCTGCAATTGCACGCACTCATTAGTTAGATTAAACAGATCGACCTGATTAAGTTAGCAGACAGTAGCGCGCCTGAGTGGGCTCACTCGCCAAGGTGTGTTTGCCTAGTGTTTCACCTCTTGAGCCCTCTCTCTCGCTCTGTGTCCGATGTTTGGACTCAGTGACGCGTTCTCTGGGCAAATAGTGGCACTTCACATTTCTATGCTAGAGGAGAGAGGGCAAATCTTATCACTGCTTTGACATTACTTGATGGAAATAATTAACTGGCCAGTGCGGTGGCAGTGCTTGTTGCCAGGCCAGTCCGAAATAAGTGTACGCCGCATTATATAATTAGTTAATATAATTTTCTTTTATTGACTTAACAGCTATCAGAAATACATTTTAAACGAAAAGTGGAAAAAGGAAGCGGCGACGACATCATCGTCGTCCTCCCTTAGCAACGACCAACTGGCAAGGAAGAACAAATTGCAACTAAGTGACAGACGACGAGTCGAGTGACTTCGGCAGATGAGCCCACTCTAGTGTGTAGGCCTTGCGAATAAACACTCTCTTTCACAAATTCTTTTTGCTCCAGTGAATACTCTTAACATGGGAAGAGAGGTCACCTTTGGAACAGAAGAAGGTACCGCAGACTGGACAGACTAGGGCTGAGTCGGGGTGCTCACCGGCGAGGTGTTCCTGCAGAGCAAATTCGGTGACAAAGTCAGACGCTGACTCGGCGTTTGGATCATGTTTGCAGAGAAGGCATTTGAACTGAGGACTGGATCGAGCTGAAACTTTGGTGTAGGACGCAGAAGAGGACGAGGCGGTGGAGCTAATCTCGTACTTTTCGCTCTCGAAGTCGCTCAGCTCGCTCTCGCTTTTTCCTCGACGGTTAGCAGCAGTTTCAAAAATGTTGATGTCTCTCTCCTCTTCACTTGACTCGCCTTTGAAGTGCTGTGAAATTCTGTGTTTCTTCAAATACGTACTTTTGCGGAATTTTTTACCACAAATGTCACAGCCAAAGATGGCTGACTGATGGTCGTCTGAGATGTCGGCAATGTGTTCAGTATTGTGAGGACGTTCGATCACCGCAGTTCCTCTCACCGTCACCTTTGTTCGTCGCTCTGCAGATGAACTGGCAATAAACGAGGTCAGTGCGCTGGCAAATGTCTCCTTGCTGGATGGCGAGTCGGTCAACTCACTGGACAGGTAATTGCCAGAATGAGGAAGTGGTGACGGAAATGAATCGAATGTTCCCTTGTTGTTAGATGCCGCCGCCGCTTTTTCTTTCTTGGCAGCACTGCCATTTTTGGGCTTGTGCCACCTTCGATGAGATGCCAAATTGGCAGGGCAGTTGAACACCTTGTCACACTCTGGACATCGATACTCAATGTGCACTATTCGGGAGCAGCGGTGCTGGGCAAGGCCGAATGCATCTTTGTAGAATTCCTTGCAGAGTGCGCACACGTAGTCGCCAATTTTGTTTTCAATTTTGGACAACTCAGCCCTAGCTTCAGGTGTGACTGCCACCAAGTTTAAACTAGGATCAATGTCTCCCGATCGCTTAACAGCACAGCCCTGACTGGCCAGAGCGGCAAACTCCTCTTCATTGTCAGAGTCGAGAATAAAAGTGCCCGATACTGGCGAGGACTTGTGCTCATCAAACTTAAACTTTCGCAGACTTTTCACTCGTTTGGGAGCAGCTACCTGTAGCTTGCTGGCTGGTTCATCACCGTGAGGGCGCTTCTTTTCACTGGTCAGCGCCCCTTTGAGGAAGGCTCGTTTTTCCGAGTCACCCGAACTGGACCACGAGTGTGAGGATGCCCGATCGCTGGTGTTTGGCTTTGCTCGCGGGGAGCAGATGACACTGCAGGCACGAGTCACCGAGTTGGCGAGCGCTCCTGGAGATCCTGGTGGTCCTTCACTTGACTTTCCTTTGGCTGGCGATTTTTTAGTGTTGCAGCGCAGGTCAAGTGCCTCCGAGTGGTCTACCTTTGACTTGATCAAACTCAGTGGCGCATTCTGTTGAAAAAAAGAATAAGGTCAGAGACAGGGAAAGAGGAGAAGAGGGAGAAGGAGAGGGCGGAGGAGAAAAGCAAACAATTAGTGATCGAGCAAAACCATCAAGGACTGGCTAATGGTATCATCGAGTGACAAATCGAAGCGCACTGTCCAACTGGCGACCACTGGCAAACCGGCGATCGATTTGGGACGATTTATTTGCGTACCGCCAATTTTCAGGTTCCCAGTGGTTCCTTTGCAGCAAGCACTTTGAGTGCGAGGAATTGTTGCTAAAATCCAATATGCTCTAATTGAAAGAACTTATAAATAATAGTGCACGAATATAACGCTTCTGAAAGGCAATTACGAGCTGCTGCTGTCCTCGGTGCTGCTTTTCCTGACGTTCTCGCTCTCCTTCTCTGTCTCTCTATCGACATATCGCCCCAGCAGTACGCTGCCACAAGCTTCTGGCGCAATTGCCTCAGCACATTGCTAGGGCTGTGTGACAGTGCTCGCCAATTCAATTACTGTTTCCAGGTACCGGTGTTGCTGGCCGTGTGAGCTCAATTTAAATCGCTTTTCTTTCCACTGTCGGGCCGCACTAGTGGCAAGCATATCGATATGTGCTGCCGCAGATCCTTATGGGCTTCACTTGCACTGGTCGTCTGTTTGCAGAAGGCAGAAAGGGAGGGAGAAAGGAGGGAAGGAAGAGCAGTAGTCCTAACGGTCTTTTTACTTTGCATTTGTATCGTTATGCGTAATGTCCCGTTTTCGTGTGTTTATTGAATTAAATTAAAGTTTTATATGGCACTTGAGGAGAGCGCACAAAGATTGCAATTATCTTGTGCTCTCAATTGGCCAGTTGATCATCGAGCGCCTAGCTTTGTCTCTGTCTCTCGCAATTTGACTAGGTACGACTGCCTCTGCTGACGACCGTCAATGCGGCAATCGACAAGGACTGAAAAACAATCAAATCCACTAATGAGAATTCAGATATATGAAGATATTTTGTTGGTCTTTTCAAGCATGGCAAAGTTAACTTTGCCCAGCAACTACCTTGAGAGCACAGCGGTAAACGCAACCTAAGTAAGAAGATCACCCGCTCTCATCCGATCGATCGCAGCGTCCCTTTGTGAGGATATGTCTTCAGCTTAGAGCTGTGAATCTAAGCAGAAAACACACTGTGATTGGGCGTAAGGTACACGCTTCAGTCTGTACGGCTACTTGGCGCGTTCTTTCGCTCTCCTAACTTGAAGGAGCAGGAAGAAGCACCTCTAACTGCTGCGATAAGCTTACTATGGAGATTGACAGTGTTGCGTAAATTGTGGTGACTGAACTGCACTCGAGCACAAATCTGTCGACAATCGATTCGATTGCCAGCAAAGCTGGCTGACTTACCAAATCAGCAGTTAGCAAGGTGTCTTCAGTGTTGCCCGGAAAGTTGATCAGCTTGTGAGGGGGTTCCGCTTGATAGGAGGAGGGCACATTTTCTTGACTGACTGAGCCGAGTTGATGTGCCTTGTTGAAGATGGCGTCCACGTAAAGACTGTACAGATGTGGATCAGACAAAAGAAGTGTCGAAGAGTATGGGTAGAGGTCGAATAGAGCTACCAAGAAAAGCTGCCTGTTAGAAGTGCCCACCACCTCATTGGAGTCAACAGTCACTTACGATTGCTTTGCTTCAGCGGAGAAACGATGACTGAAGTGTTCCGCGAAGCGCCGGTCGCCGGCTCGTTGTGGAAATGGCTGGCAGACAAGCCTTCAGCTGTGGCTGACTTGCTGACCAGCGCCAGTGGCATATTCAGACTTTCTGCCTGTTGAGGCGAACTAGAGTCCGATCGGTCCGAATCATCCGAATACTGGCGAGAAATGGTCGAGTAGCGCAGAGGGGACATCATTTGACTAGGTGCTGCTGGGAAGAACATTGAAGACAGCAGAGGAATGCGTCCGCTGTTTCGCTCGTACTGTGATGTGAGCTGACTCAAGTTGAGTGAGTTTTTCGTTGCAGAGATAGTGGACATTGCAAGAGGTGATGAGTGCTGAGTGGTTGACTAGACAGAAGACAACTAGACTGAGGAGACTAGAAAGGTAATACTCGAATAGTGTGTTTGTGTGTGTGTGGAAAGATTAATAAGATGCTTTAGTGGAATATGATACAGTGACTGGAGGGAAACTAAACAGAGAGACTAAACAGGTGCTTTACATGTACGGTTCTCTGGGGTGCAGTGGATTGTGCAGAGAGGAAAAGTGCAAAAGAGTTGATCAATGTCTAATTCAGATCGAAGTGCTCAATTGGACAAAGTGGAGGACAGGTGAAATGACTAGAAGTACACGAGCTGACACTCATCCGAGATAGCTGCGCAACTGAGGCGACACGCTAGATTAGGGTTGATTAGAGGGGAAAGTGGGGGAGGCTGCGATGTAAATGTCGAGCTATGTGCTCTGCTGAGGCAGATTGCGACAAAGACGATGCGAGCCACCAGATGCAGAGAGGAAGAAGTTGAGGGAGAGGGGAAGCAAAGGTATCTGAAGGCAGGAGAAGAGAGGACCGGGAGAGGATGGGATAGAGAGATAGAGGTTAGCAGGGCAATTGAAACTGGTGATCAGTGGCGTGGAGCAGTGAGTAGTTGCTGAGCTAATTAGTGAATACTTTCATTTCATTTGCCGGTGCGGAGGACAGAGAGTGACTGTGTCGATTGATTGCTAGGCACCGAATACACACACATTGCTGCTCCACTGCTTCACAGGACTGCTCTTGACGTTTGGATCGAGCTTTGATTTATTGTTCAGCTGAGCAGTTGGTTTTCGCTAATTAGCTTCAAAGCTGGCCTAACTCAGGTAGCGACCAAGAGTGCAAGAGAATGCAAAACCAAGACGGCGCCGCCAGTGCAGGACAATGTGCTTAATTTTTCATTTACACACAACTGCGGCACACTGTCAAACTCTGCCGACTGGTGCCTGGATAGATTTGGGGCCATTTATAATCGTCATCTGTCGCGCGCGGCTTTGCGGCTCTGCGCTGACACTGAATTGGCGAATATTAGATTTACTGCAACAACGGCACCCATTAGAGAGCGAAAGACACAGTGGGAAACACACGTTTTCCAATTTGAAACTCGAAGAGAGATCGATTGCCGACAGAGACAGTTCTCTGCAATAATGTCAAGTGAATTCAGACGCAAACACGCAATAATTTAAACAATGTAAAAGTTTAGATATGCATAGCTGCAGTGAGCCTGACTGCGAACCCGTCGCCGTACCTCCGGCCACTAATCTAAGTAGTGGATTCCCGCCATCGCCAGCAGTAAAGAAGACGGCGGAGACACTAGGTGTGGAGTTAATCGTCATCGCAACGAATTGAGTCGATTACCGTTCTGATCAAGCAACTCCGACTACTACAACTAATGGCATGTCAGTGAGCTCTCCAGAACACATGTATGTTTGCGGGCGATTCGTGTGCTCACTCACTGCTGAACGTGTCGATAGACACAGTCCTGTACAGCAGGGGAGAAAGAGTGTTGCACCGCTCACAGGTGGCCTACACCACACCTAAGTGCCTCAACCGTGGCATTAGCAGGGCAATTGTGTTCACTAGTAGCTACTAATTTATTAATCAAGATGTGGCAATTACCAGAAAGGGAGAGAGAGAGGCAGGGGCACAATGGGCAATGCTGTAGAGCACTCGCTCACTCTGTGACATGCTCTACATGCATATTGGCGCAATGTCCCATTGAGATCGTTTCTATTTGTTTGCACGCTAATGCATCAACGACTGTTAGCAATGAGAAGATGAAATGAAATGAAATGAGGTAGTGGGGATGCCGGGGATTAGTGATATTTGGTTGCATTTGGTAGTATTCGGTTGACAATGACCGACAACTGCGCCGCTGATACTGGTTATATCAATTGATTCAAAATGATCATTTTTACTTACTTGCCAGTTGAAGTTTTCTAAAGGTAAGTTTAAAAAGAGACAGGAAAGTGCTCCGCAATGGGTGAGCTTAGTGGTGAAAATGACTAGATTATTGCTGATCACATCTTTGCTCATACTTGCTAATGAGTCGAGAAAGAAGAATAGAATTGAACTAGAATCGAAGACTAGAGAGTGTGTGTGGATGATATGCTAATGGTGTGACTCGCTGCAGATGATGATGGTGGTGGTGGTGGTTGTGGTGGTGATGAAGGGGATGATTCGGACCGACGAGAGAAAGTCTGAGGTATGACTGGTGTGGATGGCGGACGACCGGCGACTGAGCCTCCAGCGACTTTCGTCGTGGGTTACCTTGTCGCGCGGGGTACTGCGCTCAGGTTGAGGCACTGGTGCGACGCCTGCGTGCAGTTCCTGACAACTGTTTGGCAGCACTTCTTTGCCGCAGAGAGATCAGAGTCTCGACAAGGAGAGATCGGTACTGCTGCCTCTCTCTCTCACTTACTTTCTCTCTCACTCTGCTGTTCGTCCCCTCTGCGACAAGCCCACCAGTCACCGGGCCCGGTAACGATTAGACGATGAACGCGCAAAGGAGGAGCACCACTGCACGACACTGCCAACACCGCACCACCAACTGAACAGTGACAAAGGAAATGACAATAGACGGACAGTGGACGACCGAGAGACGACGACGACGACAACCACGGATAACCTAACGGATCTTTATAACTAGAGGATGAAGAAGGCTGGAGGTCGCGTGCGGCCAGCACCGCCGCTCTTTCACAACTCGCGCGACCAGACTCTCTTTCTCTCTACATAGTTGACAGTTTTGCCCGAACCAAAGTGAACCTCGGTCCGCTTACTGTCAGACTTTTCCCGACTGCGACCACTTTTCTGTCGTTCACGAGCAGAGAGGGATGCTGCTGCTGATGCTGCTGCTGCGTGATAGAATTCGTCCCGAGCACTGCTGACTTGTGGTCTATTGTTCTTCGATGGCAGATGCCAGTCCTTTGTGCAGTCGACAGTGGCAGTGCCAGTGTGTGTGCATTAGCTCTCACTTCCCTGGCCAGCCTCCCACTCAGAGCGAGTAAGTCACACGCGCGTCAGTCTGTCCCCTTCTGTCCCCTTCTTTTTCCCCTCTTTCCCTCTGGCGCAGCTCGCGCTCTTTGCCTGTGAACGGTACCATTTGGAACGATTTACTGGCGCGCGCCAAACTGCCACTCGGTCACTTTCCCACTGATGGCGGGCACAGCTTGCGCGATGCCCATTCAGGCTTTCGCACTAACACAGCTATTCCAGTGAGCACTACGGCACCGGAGAGAGACACAGTGCTCCCTGGAGAAAAGAACAACTGGAGACAGTTGTCCTTGCTGCTGATGCTGCTGCTGCTGCTGCGGAATTGGAGTCGCACCAATTTGGGTCTCCATGCATTCCAACGATCGTTTGAAACTGTGAGTTGAGGTCGACGACCAGATTTTCTGAATTTAACTGACTGCCACTTGCGAGAGCACGACTAGAAGTGGCAGATTGATTGCAGTTGGAAATTACTGGCAAAAATAATTGTTCCCATGTTGAAAACTGATACCAATCGGCTCTCTTTTGACAAATTCATCCACATGTAAAGCGAATTCAACTCAGTAATGATGAATGCACATTCTGTCATTTGATCATTTCGGTACTACAGTATTGAAAACAATTAAGCCATCGGTCAACCAACCGACAGTAAAGGATTGTCGGAAGACATTTTCCAGAGCAAAGACATCAACGGTCGACGGGTAACCGAACGGTCGGACAACGGACAAATATTTGACAACTGAGACGATCGTCGTTGCTGTCGGTAAATGGAAACGGAAAACACAGCCGACAAGTCAACGAAGAAAACCGTTGAGAATGCGAGCGATGTACTTTTCCTTTTAGTGCGAGACTCGTTCCAGAGCACTGTGAGCAGTAGTATGCGTGCCAAGGAAAGCCGCCGGACTCGTTATGGAACGGTGATCTATGGAGAGCGACCGCCTGCTGCTCGCGAAAGCTCGCGCGACCAGTACCCGCTCTCGAAGATTGCGCAGCACGTGCCGACGGAAGGAGAGAGAGAGAAACAGAGGACTTTAACGGACGAAGGAACCCTAGACAAACGGTCACAGAAGAGTGCGTTAATCGTTCCAGGAGCAAGCAGTTGTGAGCTGGATGCAAACATGTCGAGCGGCAGGGAACAGTCAACGACTGCACGCGTGCCGCTGATCGACGAGGCACGATGGAACGCATCCACGGCGCATACCTTTTCATTCATTCTGAAAGGGGACTCAAATCACTGCATCACGGGCAATTGAAGGCAAAAAGACAGTTCACACTATTTCAAAAATGCTTTTGCATACATCCTAATCAGTGAATCGATACTCCCTTTCCGATGCTGTGGTGAGCAGATCAACTGGCAAACAGTCAGTTTCTGAAAAGGAGCATTTCACAGGCCATTAGATTGTCGCTATGGTAATGCGGCAGAAAGAAAAGGCAGCTGACTGGTCTTTTCTTCACCACAAAAAAGCTGCTTCCATCTGAACTTTAGATTCTGAAGGTTTTGCTTGCATTTGCGAAAAAACTTTTACATTTTAGGTTTTCTAATTTTACCAACAACTATTTGATAGAATAAAAAGTATTAACCTGTAAGCTATTCATTACAATTGAATCCGTTTTAGCTAAGTTGTCGTAATGTTTCTATTGAAAACTTGCGTTTGTTTCAACAACCATTACAAATTAGCCTTTGATTAGCTGTTCCTTCTTTTACTTTTTTTTATAAAACATCATCAACCGAACCACTTGTTGATTTAGAAACTAAAGTGATTACAATTGATAAACAAATTAATGACTGGAAGAAGTGCCCAAGCTTAATGCACATGAATGGTATAATCTGCAGCCCAATCAGAACATGATTTGACTTCGTCTTATACTTTGATTCAACCCTTTATACTATGATTGTTTAAAACAGAACACGATTTTTAAATAAAACAAAAAATGTATTTATTTTGTTGTAAATTTAAGATTGCATGATTTTAGTTTTAGTAAATAACTGATTGAATTTACATGTTGATAAGATACAGGAAGTAATAGTAGAAGAAAAGTAAAAAAGAAACTGGTAACAAAGGATACAATAAATGATAAAATAAAAAGCAAAAGATAGTAATGGTTGAATCAGCATCGGATGGAAAGCGTTGCGATAAATAAATATATATAAAATGTCTTGTCGAGCTCAGGAGGACTCTAATGTGGGGTGTATGTAGGTGTGTATGGTGAAGGATGAAGGCGACAGAGAGCGCGGTAGTAGCGAAAGAGATGAGATCTAATGAATTAGCGAAGCAATGAAGGTATTGGTAAGGGAGACTAGGGAAGTGGCTGGTTCGCTCAGTGGCTGTGCTCCTGCCAACTGCGACCATGTGTGGTGTGTGCTGTTGTGGTGGCCGTAGTAGTTGTGGCCGTCGTGGTCGTGTGCTGGCCGTCGCCGTCGTGGTGTTGCCGCTGGTGGTCGTGGTGGTGGTGGTGGTGGTGGTGCCGACGGCGGTGGTGGTGAATGTGGTGGATGTGGTGTTGTTGGTGCTGAGCAGCCACTGCTGCTGCTGCTGCTGCTGCTGCTGATGTGAAGAAGAGGGGCACAGAGAAGAAGGCAACTACGACAACCAGTGATGAGGAAAATCGACAGTGGTTGTACTTCTCTGTCGATCTGTGGCTAGGAGCTAGCTACAAGACGGACACCGGACAGCGAGTGGAATGGATCGAAAGCAGACAGCAGCCTCCTTCAGCAGAGCGTCCGATTAAGGGGTCTCCAATTTGGTGGCGGTACCCGGCGAAGGTTTGTGGTGTGAAAGCATGTGCTTTCGCAGTCCTTCGCGAGTTTTGAATTTCTTTTCGCAGTTGTAGTAGTCACAGCCGTACTTGCGCTCGTCAGAGTGCACTGATTTGTGCTTCGCTACATTTGTCGACTTGTAGGAGCCATAATCGCAGCCAGGCCAATCACACCGGTAGGGTTTCTCGAGAATGGTATGGCGAATCATGTGGTCCTTCAAGTTTCGTTTCAACTTGTAAGCAGCGCTGCAGCCTTCAAACTCACACTTGAAGCGGGCATGATCAGGGTTGCGATTCTTCTTCTTTTTTGGCGTTCTCGGTGAGGTAGGAGTTGCAGCGGTTGCTTGAGCGGCAGATGTTTGCGCGGCACCGGTGACAATTGTGGGCGCATGTGTTTTGACGTGGTTCAGGTAGGCCATCTGATTGTCAAATGACTTACCACAGTTGATGATGCCGCAAAAGAACTCTTGGGCGCCGTTCGGGTGCTGAATGATGGTTCCTGGAGCAAAAAACTGCTGCTGCTGTCCGGGTGCAGCAGACACCGTTGCTTGCTGAACTTGAGGCTGTTGCTGTACCACAGTCACCGACTGCTGTTGCTGCTGAGGTTGAGGTTGCGATTGTTGTTGAATGGTCACAGTGTTGCTGCTGCTGCTGTTGCCGTTGTTGTTTCCACTGCTGTTGCTCGGTGCCGGCGATGGAGAATTTGCCTGCTGGCTGGCCACTGAGTTGGGCTCCTTATGTGCCCGCATGTGAGAGCGTAAGTAACTTGAACTGACACAGCGATAAGTACAATTGGGAACAGTACAAGAGTAGGGTTTATCCGGCCGATGTGTATGTGAATGATCCCAGAGGCCTTTGCGCGTCTTGTACCGTCGGCCACAGTTGTCCACCGGACAGACGTAATTCCGCTCATTTGAGTGCGTGATCTTATGCTCATTGAGGGCAGTCTTTGTATATGCCGAATACTCGCACCCTGAATAATCACACCGAAAAGGCTTTTCAACCTTTGAGTGTTGCATCATGTGCTGCTTGAGATCATACAGAGTGGAGAATAGGGCGTTGCACGCGTGATTATTGCATTTGAAGAGTTGAGTGTTGATCATGGTGTTCGTTCCCGCAACAGCAATGGCGGTAGTGATTGGCTGGGGCTGGTTCATGGCCACCTGGGCACCAGCTTGCTGCTGCTGTTGTTGCTGCTGCTGCTGAGTGACGATAGTCTTGTGAGCAATGGCATGACTCCCCACATTAGCATTAGGAGGTTGTTGTAATTGAATCAGCGTTACCTGTTGTCCAGACTGAAGTTGGCCGGTGATTTGCGATTGTTGAAGTGACGTCGCCGCTTGGCCCTGGCTGTTCGTAGCAATGATCTGAGCAATCTGCTGAGGCTGGCCAGGCTGGGTAACGAGGGTTACCTGTTGTGGCTGCTGTGTCACCGGGGATGACTGCTGGATCATTTGCTGCTGCTGCTGCGAAGGATGCTGCGACTGGCCTGATGAAGTGGCGACCGTGATGCCGCCATTTTGTGAGTCATGTGTCCGCCTATGCTGCTGGAGCTCGTTCATTTTCGGAAACTCTTCCGGACAATCGGGAGCCACACATTTGAACCTCCGCTCCATATGGACACGCATGTGCGCCTTGAGCGTAGCGGGCGTCTGTGAACGAAAATCACAACCCGGCCACACACAGGGGTAGGGGTGGTCGGAGTTGTGCATAGCGGCATGCTCGTTAAGCTCTTCGCGGGTCTTGAAGCGACGTCCGCACTCGGGGAAGCCGCAGTTGAACTCGCCATCCCCCGTGTGTACAATCTTGTGGTTGTTGATATGGCGCCGACTGGAGGTCTGGTATTCGCAGTTCGGCCAGCCACAGATGTAGAGGCCGTCGCGATAGGAGTGCATGACCACTTCTGCTGCCGCTATCGCCATAACGTCTTTCTTCTCGCCCAGACTGTAGCTGCTGTTCAGACTGTCCACCGACTGGCTGGAGCCGCCAGCCACCATGTGGGTGCCATTGCCGGGCATCTGAATGGTGTACGTCTGGGCAACATCTCCGCCGTCCATGTTTGCATCGCAGAATGTCTGCAGCGTAGTGCCGTACTCGTCGGTCGTCGTCGTCCACTCCTCCTGCAGGTACCGCTGCAGTGTCTGCTCATTGCCGCGGACTGCCTCGGTGAAGCGCTGCTCGATGCGCTCATACTCAAACCGGTGCTTCTCGTCGGCAACCAGATTCAGATCGGAGTAGATTTTCGCGGCATAGTTTTTGTACTCGAGAAGAGCGTTCAGGCATTTTCGAAGTGAGTCCAGTTCTAGCAGCGAGTCATTAGTCTGCAGGCAGATTATTTCTGTTGGCTTAATTTCGATGGTCTCCATCGTGCAGGAGGGCGAAGGAGAAGTAGAAGTCCTGGCACTGTTGAGGCGATTCGAAGAGCCTCGCGGACACAACCAGGTAGACGCAAAGTTGACTTGAGTTCAGCGTTGTGGCTAATCGCACTCCAGAACGAGCCGTTGAGTTTACAGTGTCGTGAGGAAGGAGCTCACAAACTAAACAGTGAGCGAGAGCTAGCATCAAAAATGGCAGCAGCAGTAGGGTCACACTCACCCGACCACTGTGTAGAGAGTAGAGAGCGCAAAAAGGAGTGGCATAGACTCTGTGCCGTGGACTGGCTCTCTCTTCCACAGTGTCAACAACAGGCAGGCTGAGCTTTACCAGCGCTGCACAGTGCTGACCTCTGTAACACAGGGAACGCTAATCAGGCACGTCGCTCTTACTCGAAAACGGAGCGCCTGGCGCCATTCACAGATTACGGTCAGCTGTGTCCGTGATCTGCTTTGGGGAATTTATTTTTCAAAGGGAACAGAATTGACGATAACAAGTGGAGATGACAAAAGGGAACTGGAAAACAAGAGAGCACAAATCAGCCGAGCAATTGGTGCTGAACTTGGACGCCCGCAAAGAGTTCCTTCAGTTGGCACTCGCCCGTCAGGTCAGCCTCGTAGGTGATCTCTCCGAAGACGGCACTTCTTGACACTTCGCGGAATCCAAAGTAGCCAGCAAAGAGCTTCTGTGACTGCTCATTGCTTATTTTTATTTTGGCCTCGTACTTTTGCACCTTGGCCATTTGATGGCCGAACTGCATCATCACAAGAGCAGCCTCTTTACCAAATCCACGACCTCGGGCCGACGGCTCTGCGATCATAATTTCAATCTCAGCAATGCCTTCTTCGGTGTCCAGGACGTAGAAATTGACATCGCCGACCATGGACGCAATTTCCCGCTCTTCATCTGCTACTTGTCCCTCTGACTGGGCCTCGTAGGCGGCTCGATCGAGGACGATGAAGGTGCACTTGTTCGTATCAGCAGTCCACGACTCGTACATGGCGTACTCTTCGGTGAGGCTCAGCGGTTCGGAGCCGGTGAGAAATTGCAACTCGGTGTTTTGCATCCATTGATTGTACTTGGGTACGAGGTGACGAGCATAAGGAACGAGGATGATCTTTGAAGCTAGGATACGACGGCGCTTGAGGGCCGCAGTAATGAGGACCGAGTTGGATGCTGCAGCCGTTGTTGTCATTGTGTGTGTGTGAGAAGTGAGCGGAAGTGTTGTTGTGGTGTCCACAAACAGGCAGAAAAGAAAGTGCAGACAAAGTTGTAGTTTTTGGAAAAGAAATCTTTATTAACGCGAAACAAAAGTAAACACACGAGCCGCTTTCGTCACTTAGATTTCCTTCACTTGAAGACCAGGAGGCAGCGACTGCTTCAGCTTTTCGGCCTTTTCGCGATCATTGATCACCAACGTGTAGAGGTATCGGCTGCAGCGGACCTTGAACTTGGTCACATTGTCCTTGTTCTTCTTGATCTTCACCGACTTGGCGTCCTTGCGGCGCGCCGTCAGGAGAAAGTCCTTGATCTCTTTGATTTCCTTCGGCATTGTGAAAACTGAAAACAGTAGTGAGCACGTGGGATGATGATGTGAAGTGGTGGAGGCGCCGTTGAAAGTGAAGAATAAAGTGAAGGAGCGCGAAAAGGGGAGAAATAACGTAATTAGTATCAGTGTCGTAAAAACAACAACAATTTAAGCTCTGGTACCTTTTGGAACGGTGAAAACCGGTGCGTCAAAGGAGACAAATACGATCAGGCTCGATGCTGACGGAAGAGAGAGAAGGGAGCGTGGAAGCAGCTGCTGTTGTGCAGCCACAAGCGCGGGACATTCACAGAGGACGTGACAAAATACGAATTTCAAGACCGAGGCTCTTTACTTGTGCCTGTTTATTTGAAAAATGAAATAGGTAGTTCTGGTTTACCCAAATTAATAATTTTACTCTTAAGTAGATAAAAATACCTAACTTCAACTGATAAAATCTAAGATTGCACTGTCACTTTGTGTCCTTCTTTGAGTTGCCTACATCCTTTGGAGGCAAATTAGCATTTGCTGATTCAGATTCTTTGATCAAGCTTAGCAAATCAGCGTCCAAGAGCTTCTTTACTTCTTCAGCATCAAGTGCTTGATTTTGTGGAGCAATTTTCTTTTCAAGTACACCATAAAGAGCTGTGTTGGTTATTAGGCTTGATATTGCTTGTATTTGAGAAGACTTTCCAACCGATTCGTTAGACGCCAATGCCGTATCATCAAAGTCTGCATCGGATGTAATAGGCAAATCATGCTGAAACAAAGCGTCTCTTTTTGCATTGAGAGATTTTAGTATTTCTTTGATTTCAGCTTTGTTGGAATCCTTTTTGCCACTTTGCTTGTTTTGAATGCGCATTAGTTTTCTTTCTACCAAGAGAACAATATAGAACTTTTTTGTTAGTCTCAATTTAAAATAAAATAATAAAAAGTTACCTAGTACTGCCAAGTAATGCTCAGATTCTGGTAACTGAAGGCCATTTTCATTTGACTCGTCATCTTTCAGTTGGGTAAAGTTGTCGTCAAAGTGAGTATTACCAGCTGTTCCATTTAGCGTAGCCTCTCCAACCATGGGCCAAGGATCCTGAGCAGTAGTGTGAGATATTTTTTGTTCAGTCATTTTCAAGGAATTTGGAATCTACTAGAAAGCTGGCTGGAAGTTCAAAAAGTTTGTTTATTTTGATGTTCCAAATGTTGTTTACGCCACTCGTTGACAGAGCTGAGCGCTTGCATCATCGCTAGAAACGGTGGAAATAGCAACAACTACTGTTTGGCGCTAAAAGTCAACCGGCTCACCTCGCGTTGAACAGTCAGCGTAGGTTTACGTTAGTCAACGCATCGTAAGTTACCATTTGTAACTGAACTTTGATTTGGCACTAAAAACTTTGTCCCATTCTGAATCTCAGAATTCATTCATCATGGCCACAACTTCGGCCACTCGTCAAATGGCTAGTACCAGCAAGAATGATCAATCCACTTGCGAGGAGGAAACTGAAGAGTTTGAAACTACTTTTACGCCAGTTCAAAAATTAGAAGTAAGCGATGATGAAATGCTTTGATTCTTAATTAAGTTTTATTCTTTTTCTCTCAAGGAATGTGGCATTGCAACTACGGACGTTAAAAAACTGCGAGACAGCGGATATCACACCGTCGAGTCAATTGCCTACTCAACCAAGAAGGCTCTAGCTACAATCAAAGGCATCACCGAGCAGAAAGTTGACAAGATTATGGTTTGTTTTTGTAGTGATATTGTGGGAAAATCAACAATACCTAACAGACATCTTTTTAGGTTGCTGCACTGAAGATGGTGCCGATGGGATTCTCAACTGCATCAGAATACCACGCAAAGCGAGCTGAAATTGTTATGATTTCAACTGGCTCATCAAAACTTGATGCCATGCTCAAGGGAGGAATAGAAACTGGCTCCATTACTGAACTATTCGGCGAGTTTCGAACCGGCAAGTCTCAACTGTGTCATCAACTGGCAGTCACTTGTCAGTTGCCCATCGATAATGGCGGTGCCGAAGGCAAATGCATGTTCATCGACGCAGAAGGTACCTTTCGCCCCGAGCGCTTCATCTCCATAGCTCAACGCTACAAGATGGACCCAAAAGAGGTGTTGGAAAATATAGCTTACGCCCGAGCTTACAACACCGATCATCAGACGCAACTCCTCATTGATGCGGCAGCGATGATGTCAGAGTCAAGGTAAGCGTTTTTAAGTGAATGCTAAATAATAGCCTAATTGCCGACTTTCTCGCTTAGATACGCTCTTCTGATCGTTGACAGCGCTACCGCTTTGTACCGAACTGACTTTAGCGGACGCTCCGAGTTGGCTGCTCGGCAAATGCACCTGGCTCGCTTTCTTCGTATGCTTCAGCGTCTTGCTGATGAATTCGGCATTGCTGTTGTCATCACAAACCAGGTGGTGGCAAATCCTGAGTCTTCAATGTTCAGCGGTGAAACCAAGCGGCCAATTGGTGGACACATTATCGCCCACGCGTCCACGACCCGGCTGTCTTTTCGCAAAGGCAAAGGAGAAAATCGTCATTGTAAAATTTACGATTCGCCAAGTTTACCCGAGGAAGAAGCGCTTTTTGCGATTCACCACGATGGCATCGGAGACTCAAAAGACGAATAGGCATATATCATTTTTCTTTTGCCGCTGATTACTAACATAATTTTACATTGTAAATCTTTTAACACTGAACCTATTTAAAGGTCACTTCACTCAAATAAAACTATCTTATTCTTCTTTTTGAAGCCGCTGAAACAATATTTTGAACTTGAGTCTTGCACGACTATTTCCACTGTAGCCAATATTGACGACCGCAGGATAGGTGTAAATAGCGTAAACAAAAAAAACGAGGGGGAG
>JAALOO010000768.1_pt1 | contig 26653 bp, 16 predicted proteins | sample 7257641 | NCBI WGS metagenome assembly JAALOO01 (sample SAMN14085613, study PRJNA598686) | mite metagenome | biome: ENVO:01001000; feature: ENVO:01001002; material: ENVO:01001226; isolation source: single female mite from University of Michigan culture on fish food culture... ...
CTCTCTCTCTCTCTCTCTCTCTCTCTCTCTCTCTCTCTCTCTCTCTCTCTTCTAGGCAACACACACAAGCACACTAGCACATAACCGTGACGACGGCAGTATATCTTTTGATGGCCAGCGACCATCCAAATGCTAAATGGCTCTTGCTGATGTCGCCGCAATTGGCCAGCATTGACAGCAGTGCCCATTCAAAGTACTAAAACTGTGTGCATCTTTAATGGCCGTCTTTGTCCTGTGTTTCGTCTCCATAGTCTACATGGCGCTTGTACAGCAAACTGCAGCACTAAAACTGTAAAACAGTTGACACTGCTCTTTGCAGCGGTTTACAGCATCAGCATCAGCATCAGCAGCTATTGAGATTGTTTTTATTTATTTTGATAAACTCACTTTCTTGGAAAAATGTCCCTCTCTTTCCCTGCTTACGCTATTACCGGCAAAATGAAAAAGGCAAACAACGTCAAACATAGTGATTTGAGCTGAGTTCACAGCAAGAAGTCTCTCTGCCTTTTCTGGTCATTGATCACATTGAGTGCGGTCAATTTATGAGCTGGTAAGAAAGTAAGCATAGCGGCATTGCACACCCACAGATAAACATGCACTTCTAATTGGGTTCAGTAGTGGCAAAATGTCATTCACTGGGCAGCCATATTGGACATGACCGTTAGCCACTGCCTGGCACACCGACATACACACACACACACAAACACACCAATTGCACGGCTCAATAATGACTTGCCGGCAGTGTATGTGTTTAGTTCTGGTTCTCTGTCTGGTGCCTCTTTGCTCTGTACACGCCATTATTAACCTTATCGCCTAATGGCGCCTTTATTATTGGCATCACTTTAATTAACTTTATTAGCCTGTTATATATATATTTCGATAGACTGGAAAACAGTATAAAAGCAGAAAAAACAAGGAGTAGTGGTGGTAGATGTGTGAAAACATTTGTGAAGAGAGAGTGGCTCACAAATTTGAAACGAATTAGCAGCATCGAGCCAAATTGGAAATTGTTTTGCCCGTGCTCGGCGACGACGACGTCGACGACGACAAAGATGTCGTTTCTCTTTCTCTCTTTTTGTCTCCCCTACCATCTCAACCGGGGTTTCGGTAATTTGAAAATTGGCGGCAATTTAGTGCCAATTGCTATTAGCGAAGGATTTGCCCACACTCACTGCCTGCTCAGTTGGCACCGAAGCAGAGCATGGCGTCTATTGGGCAATGGCCGACCAAGTGCCACTCGATACGTGCGCCCGTGACGCCGATGTTGCCTGGGCGCCGTTTTGCTGGCGGCTGGGTTGCCTTCTCTTGCCACTACTGCTGCTCAAGTGCTGTCCCGTACCACTGCCACTGCTGCAATAGTTTGACTCGTTGAACAATCATTACAATTAGTACTACTGCTGCTGATGCTGCTGGTTTTGGTAGTGGTGGTGGTGGAAGTAGTACTTGCGGGAAACAGCACCGCTTGTTGGCTTTCTCATTATTACAAACTTGTAATTGCCTTTCTCGCCACTTCTAATTATGTCCTTTGTCTTGCCAGGAAAAAGTTCTTTTCAATTTTAATCTACACGAATACTTTAGTTGGTGGCCGCTGTTAAAGGAAAAATAAGAGGAAAAATTCTTGACTGTCGTGATGACGCTGGTCAAGTAGTGTTCAAGTGGATAAAACATTCTACTTCAACTTTTTTCCACCTGGCTCTACTAAAAAAACTTACAGGCGACACAAATGAAAGATGTGCTTTCAGTAAACAGCAAATCTAATTAAACTAACAAAATTATACCAAATAAAGCTCAAGTCAGTTTGCGTGTTGTGTGCGTGTGACTGTTTGAAGACTAGTTTTGACTACAACAAAAAGAAAGAAAACTGGCATTTTCACTTACCGGTAAAGGCATGCCTGCCTTGACAGGCCTGTGAAGAGTGGCACTGAGCGAATCGACCCCTGAGCAGAGCATTCCCGGCACTGACGGCAAAGGCATCGGCGGTGGTGGCGGCATTGAATGGTGCCCATCAGGGTGGCTGCCATCACTACAGCCATCCTCGGTGACCACACCACCGCCACCACCTCCTCCGCCCACTGACTGACTGATGGCCATGCCGATGCTGTTACTTCGACCGCCCAGACCAGGACCGGAAGAGGCTGCTGCGGCTGCTGCAGCAGCTGCCGCCGCGGCAGCCGCCGCCGCTGCACACCGATTGCGGTGCTCCTGCGCCAGCTTGGCCAGTTGCTGTGAGCGCGTCTTGCGCATTGCAATTCGCTTTCCCAGGTAGCCTACAGTGGCATATTCCAATAGGGAGGCGAAAACCATGACGAAACAGGTGCCGAGGAAGACGTCAATCGACTTGATGTACGATATCTTTGGCAGTGCGGCATTAGTGGAGGACATGAGCGTGGTCATGGTGAGCACAGTAGTCACGCCCAGGGCTACTCGCGCCGGCGTGGCATTGCGGTGCAACCAAAAGGAGACCCAGGAGATGATGACGATGAGACTGGCAGGAATGTAGATCTGAATGAGGTAGTAGCCCATGGAGCGTTCAAACTGAATGTGGGCCACCAGACGGGAGTATTTGCCTGTTTGAAAAGAAAAAACGGAAGTTGCAATTAGCGACAGAGTCAGGGGGCGGATGTGGGTGAAACCTAAGCTGAAAACATCCGTGAACACTTACCCGTACTGAGGCCCTCAACCTTGTCTGTCTTTTTGTAGCCTACAACTTTAAATTGCGGCAGCTCTAACTTTGGCGTCATGCCGACTGCCTTCTTTAGCGGTAGTCCCCAGGCGTATATAATGTCAGCCATATCGTAGCCATCTGTAAGGAACAGGAAAAAACAAGAAAATAAAAGCAGTTTGTTTTTATTAGTTTTAAGTTGTAACTTGTGACCCTGCAAAAATGGTGATAATAATAATTGTCTGGCAGTAAAGCGCCCTGAATGGCAGTGATGCCGCTCAACACTTGCTCTCTGATTGCTACCTGTATTTATTTCTCAAATTTCGATATATTAAACTTATAAATTATTAAAATTTTTTCAACTGGCATCTGCGTGTGTGTGTGTTTGCGCGAGATGTATTCCTACTTTTCGCTTGGTCGATCAGTGTTCACATTTCACTTTTTCCTTTGTGCTTGTTTTTAACTAAAATTTAGTGCTCTAAATGAATCATTGATGCTGGTCCCTGTGAGCAGATTGCTCTGCTTGGCACTGTTTTACTACTTTCTCTTTTCTGATTGGAGCTAGACACTGAAATTTAAATTGCTTTATGCTACTTTCATTTCGTGCAGCATGTTGCACTTTCAATTGCTCTGAAACAATTTTTATTAAATTTTAATTTTTGATTATTATACTTTTTTTCAAAGTGCTGTTTTTATTATCACAGCAACTACCAAAATAATCAAACTGATAATTTTTATTTTGTATATTTGTTTTATTTTTAACAAATTTAATAAATTGAACAAGCAATAAAACTTTTTTTGTGCGTGTTCAGAGCTGAATGTGTTTTCTGTATTTGTAGAAAAACATTTTAGCTAACCCATTTTGTCCATTGCATTCTATTAAATAATTTAGCAACAAATTTTAAGCGTTGTTTTTTTGTTATTATTGTTAACTCTAAACAAGCTAGTTTTAGAAAAACAAGTACTTAAATTGATCTACCTGAACGTAACTTTCCAAAACTTTAAATTGTTTAATCAAAACGTTTTATATGTTTTTGTTAAAAGTAAACACTTTGTTTGTTTTGTAATTAAAAATTTTTAAATTTAAAATGATTAAAAATTTATTGAATGTTGTTTTAAAATTTTATTTATTTGTATTTAGGATTTAAATATTTTTGTCTGACTATCAATAAATGATGGCTTTCCTGCATAGCTTTTTTGCTCAATTTTTAGTTTTATTTGTACAACTTATTCTTTTCGTTCAAATAAAATTTGTAAAGTTTTGTTCGACTTGATAAAAATTTGAAACTATTTATAAAAAAAACACTGACTATTTTGTATAAAAAATTACAGTTTTTTACAAAAAAAACAATTATATAAAATAAAAACTCAACTACTTTGTTTCAAATAAATTAGTTTTTAAATAAATGTTTAATTTTGTCCAATTAACGCTGTCATCATGTCGACCAATGTTTATTTTAAAAGTAAATTTGACTAAAGAGCTCAATGTGCTTTGTCAATTGAATCATTGATGACCTCTAATGACTTTTACTGTTCTGATCGACAATGGCGTTCAGTCATTATGTATTATTTATCCATTCTTCACTGTAATAGTCCTACTCTAGCAGATAATAGGAAAATTTAAATTTTGAATCTCCAAATGAGCTTTTTAATAAATTGACTAAATTTTTAAGTAAATGTCCAAACATTTTCTATGCAGTCAATGATTACACCAGTGTTGTCTCAATGTAAATAAAAATAAAAGTTTGCGTTTTCTAATTTTTAAAGTTTCAAGACGGATTTAGCTTAATTTTAAAAATGAAGGGCAATAATAGTAAACTGTGCCAGTAGAACACTTTTTTTCACTTTGTGATTGGCTCAACTTGCACTGGCACTTGCACAATGTGGATTTCAAATAGCACTCGCTCAGCAGGCAACTAAATGCAACTCGGTGTGGCAAATAAATCCAAAGTGAGGCATTCTCGATTGCATCCGTCGAGTCACCGCTTCTTGCCTGACTCTGCCTCTTCTGCAGCAGTCGTGTTTTTGTTATCAATTTATTTTTTCATTTTATTGCGCCGTCTTCTTTCATTGGTCGCTAGTTACCACCAAACATTGAGCACTCTTTCAATCTGCCCAATTTGAACTAATTTTATCTGACAAAAACATTTTGCCTTTTTTCGGCTTTCAGTTTTTTTTGGCGTGTTAGCCTTTTGCTGCTGGTGCCGCTGATGTTGATGCTACTGTTGTTGTTGTTGCTGTCGTCAGTGCCGTCACCTCTGCTTTCGTCTTTCTCCTCGCGGCTGGTCGTCTTAAGCCAATCAGTAGAACTCAATTTTGTCCACTAAGATGGCTTCACTTTTTCCCTTTTATTTTCTTCATTGACAGGCAAATAATTGGCGCACATTTAACAGCAGCAAAAAATCACTTGATTTTCTCTACGCTGCTTTTTGCTGTCAAAAAACGTGCACAGACACAAAAGGCAGTGACCATTGCATTGAAAACGGTATTTCCTTGTGCTAAAAAAGTATTGCCACAATGTTTCAGTGAACATCGAATCATGCTGCAACTGCGACCAAAGAACAAGCAGCACTACCCACATACAACTTTGATTTGAGAGTTTTTCTTCTTTTCCATTTTTCTGATGATTTGGGCATCAGCGATTCGGTGACGTCTGCACCCGATTGCACTGTCAATGTGTGTGTGTGGCCTTTCGTCGACATTGAGCCACAATGGAAGAAACGACAAGTTTGCCTTCAGCGTTACTTGACATGTTTGTTCATCCACTTTGCTTCATCTATGCCCCCCCCCCCCTCCACATCGGTTTGTCATATTGCTTTCATTTTTGTTGCTCATTTTTCTCTTTTTCTCTTTCTGCCAAAGGATTGCAGTGTGTCGGCTGTCGTGGCCTGTCTTCTTTGACTGCTGTTCATTTGTCGGTCTGTCACTGTGATTGGTTTTATTCAAAGAGAACAGATATTGCCTCTAACACAAACCAAACGACCAGATGACACTTTCTGTCGGACTCTTTCTCACATTTTTTCTATTTTGTTTTAAAACAACATTTTAAAAAGTGATGCTGCTAATTGCCTTTTTTTGTTGAAGAGCATCTATTCTTGGTCAACATGGTTCACTGGCCGAACATTGCACTGCCCACTCAATTCACACGCACCGAACAAATGCAATTCATCAGCTTGCACTTTAAAGAGAGTTTAGATAGTTTAAATGATTTTAGACTTTTGCACTTTTGAGTCAAGTCTGGTAGAAAGTGAACGAAGTGTGCACTGATCTCTAAAAGCGTCCAATGTTGGTTTTTCTGGCCATAGCGTGGCCTGGCGTGAGCACTGCAAGCTGCACAAGGCCAACAAGGGTCTACTGTTTACTGAGGCAAGTCTCGTACTCAGCTGCGAGTAAATTTTGCTTTCCGCTAGTACTGTTCTTTGTTTCATTATTATTAACGCTTCACGATTTCGTTTTCGTCTTTCCTGGGCAGTTGCCTATTTTTTCCTGTGCCCAGTCGCTCTTGCTCTTGCTGCCGCGCCATCCTTCCTTTTTCGTTCTTTTGCTCTTCTCTCCTGTCGATAATTTAATTGTTCGTCTCTCGTCTGCTGTGACGCGAGCAGACTGGTTAGCGCCAATGTTTGGATTATTTGGATATTTCCGCCTGGCGCCAACACTCAGGCATCCTGCCTGCCATCCGCCAGACTTAATCATTGCCGTTTGAGTTAGATTTGCTGCAGCAGCACATATCATTACAAAGCCGTAAATAATTTGAAAATAACTTTCTCCTCTTTCTTTTCTGAAACTGGTGCAATATATCTTCTCTTGAAATTCTTTTTTTGTCACTATTTTTTATACTTTGAAATTCGTTTCTTGACAAATAAGGTTACAACAATAATTGAATTTGCATATCGTCCAGGAGAGAGCGTCTAGCGAATTAATCGGCAATGAGAGAAAAAGGGAGGGAGAAAGAGGAAGAAAATGGATGGGAGATGAAAGGCAAAAGAGATGCAGTCTGCCATCTGAGAAAGAGAAGGCATTGCTGGCACGCTTCAAAGGGCGATGCACCAGTGACAACGGCAGCAGCAGTTGTGTCTGTGCAGTGTTGTTCAATGCGCCTGGATGTGGTCGGAATCACTAATTGGTGCGGCAGCATCGCCATCAACATTACCATCAGACGACGTCTCTGTCATCGCCTCCTCTTCTCTCTCTTCCTGCTGCTTCCTTCTGCAGCCTCACCGATCACTTACACACTATGTCACACAGCAAACTCCCTTCCTCACTGTTTCCTTCATTGTCACTTCCGCGATTGCGAGCACTCTGTGCACTCACTGCAGACAATGCAAGGTGTGCATCTTTCGGTGTGTGCTTGTGCTTGTGTCTGTCTGCGTTGTTTGTCTTGCCGCTTCTGTTTTCCAGTTTTCGCCTTAGCGCGCTCTTATACACTTCATACTTCTCATTTGTCTGATGTGTGTTTGTGTGGGTAAACATCTTTCGCTGGTACAAACACACAGCATCAACACACACTCTTACACTCACGCATTTCTGTAGTGGCAGTGCAGCGTGCTGCATTTGTTGCTGCTGTCGCTACCGCTTCAATTGCATTTGTTCCCGTCCATCTCGAGCCTGCTTGCGTGCCAGTACGCTTCAGAGACAGGCAAACAAAAAAGAACTGGCAGTCAGGCAGACATGAATCTTCTTAGCGCACACATAATGCTCTGAAGCCTTATGGTCTCCTTCTTCTCCTTCTTCCATGTTGATGATGACTCGAAGAGCTACTGGCCTACGCTCTCTCTCTCTCCCTCACTCTACTGTGATCACCAGTGAGTTGCAATTATTTCAGCGAAAGTGGACATTGAGACGAAAAAAGGCACTGGGAACCTGTAGGGGAGAAAGGACTGCAGCAGACTGCATTTGCTTTGATTGAAGTGATAATCAAATTAGACAGGACAATCGGTAGCATCAACCAGGATACCAGGGCTGGAGAATGCCGACAAGCACAAGCACGTCTCTGTCTCCTCTCCTCTTTCTATTTTCTTTAGAAATGTCTCCCATCCTTCTCATTTTCTTCTCTTTTCCTTTTTTGCCTTTTTAATGAATAATTACAATGTCTTCTTTGCATTGCAATGCCAAGAAGAACTTTGCTGTCGGTGTAGATTTGGCGGCGAGTTGTTGGGCTTGCTCAGCTCTAGTTCTGCCCCCTTTCTCGCTGTAATTTGTGCTTCCGCTGGCGCCGTCTCTGCGACTGCACATCTCGCCTATTTTCTCTCCCTTTCGCCTGCTTTTCCATTGCATTTGACAGGCCCAATTTTGTTTCCTTGCCTGTGTGTGCCTGCCTGGCGCGTTTGTTCGTTCGCTCTTTCTTCTTTTCTGTTGCCCCTCTACGGCAATTCGATTCTTTGGCCATGTCTCAATGTTCGTTCTCTCCTTCTCTCGGCGAAAGCCAATTTGTGAAATGTTTCCTCTCTTTGCCGATGTTTTTTCTTTTTCTGCCCACGCCGTTCTCTGGTTCTCTGCGCGCCAAAAGCAAGTACAACAAGCAAAATGCCAAAAAATGCCTCTTTCTCTGTGTGTTCCCAATAATAATGGCCTTATCGTTGGGCCGGTGAGCTAGCGGTGGGCTAAGGGGCGCCTATTGTTTTGAAACATTATTATTTGCATATTTTTTTCCATTTTGAATTTCACTTCTTTCATGAGGTGCTCTCAGTAAAGAATTGGATTTTAGTTTTGTTTAGACACAATAATTGAAATTCTACCGAATAAAAGTAGCATTCACCATCTCTGCTGCTGATGATCTGTACAGCAGTTCAGTGCAAAGCTGCTGAAGCCGTTCTTACCCTTAACAGCGATGGATGAATAAGAGCCTTGATCTTTTTCCTGCCTCTATGCATCTACTACTTTTTTTGCCTTCACTGTGTACAGTGCAATCTGATACATTTATTTGATTGAATGTCGCCTAACATCATTTTCTCCCTTTTGAGTAGGCCTTCTGTAAACGGCAAAAATGTATTGGATATGGAAAACTAACAACAGTTAGTGATCTCAGTGCATGCATCGTCGATATTCTGTTTAGAGTGCTTTCAAGTGTGTGCACCTGATGTGTGTGTGTCGATGTGAGTTTGAGTGTATGTAAATGGGAAATAAAATACTTACAGCTTTCAACTTCGATTGTACACAGCTGGCTGTCCATTGGGAAGTATTGCAAGTTCATAGGGCAGCTAGCCGTGACTGTCAATCTGCGGAAAAAAATAAAAAAGAAAAGCAAATTAGAGCCATGAGAATGAAAAGAAAAGGGTTAGAATATGGGGAACAAATAGGGGTACGGGAAAGAGAAAGAGAGAGAGAGAGAGAAAGGCGTCAATGTTTGTTTAGCAATTTCCTGTAACGGTGGTACAGTGGCAGTTGATAGTGTCTACTGTCTGTCTGCTGTCGGCAGGCTACAGCTGCCACTGCTCACACTGCTGCAATGTCAATTGTGGCACCGAGAGGGGTCCAATGCTGAGCTGTGCTGTGCAAACACTTATCTAATGAACGACACTTGGCTGCATCTCCCTCACTTATTAATTACTCACAGGCGATTCGGATGCTGCTGATGCTGGTGTTGGCGTTGGTGCTGGAACTGCCAAGCTAATCTCTCTTTCTTTCTGCTTGCCATTTGCTGTTCATTTATCTTTCTTAGCCGTCTTCCTCACTGCTAATGTTTTGAGAAGTGCTTTCGCCGACTGTGATGGCGATGTGCCCCTCGCTTCCTTCGTTTTCAGTCGCTTTCGGCGCCCTCGGCCACACGCACACACACTTAGCCACTGACTCACTGACAATTAGGCCATCAGAATTCAGGACTGGCGCTCCCTGTCTAAAAATCGTACGATGGTCGACCGTTTACGTCAGCTGACGATGTCTGCCAAAACGCGTTACCACCACCAGTGAGGCACCACTTGATAACCTCGATCTGCACTGCCACTTGCCCCTCTCTGTAGCCTCTCTTCTCCTCTTTTCTTTCTTTTCAAAATTGTCTATGGTTCAGCACTGAAGCAAATAATCGGAAAGATGAGGGACGATAAAGATGTCCAGCTGTGAGAAAGCGTTGTGCATCACTTGCAATGGCGGTCTCGCTCTAATTGATGAACGATTACAGACTGCAAAAAAAAACCTACTCTTTTATCTTCTTTTTTCTTTTGGCCATTCTAAATGCCTCTGTTTGTGTGACATCATCCTGGTGGTCAGTCCTTGTACACTGACCATCTACCCATTACTTCACTCTAAATCAACGTTGGCAAAGTCATCCTCAAACGGCAAAGGTTAGACCAACTGTCCAGTATTTTAATATTATTCCAGTTTTTGGCACTCAAACTTTGGCCGTGCTATCATCTTCCCATCAGGCAGTACTCGACTCATTCCTGTACAGAACAAAGTCACTAGAGTCTACACACACACCACTTTCAAGCTCAATGTCACTGTGCACACATTGAGTTGAAAGTATTCCCCTTTTTCACTCCCCTTCCCTAGCACATCACAATTTTTCCATTTTTGCTGGAACTGTCCCTCTTTTTCTGGTGAATATAATCTGCATGTGGTGTGGCTGCACTCAGTGCACTGGCATCCCCATTCGTTGCACACTCCAACCTACTCACAGCACCGAGGCAGTCATTGTGTGTCAGACACGTCAATTTGTTTACTTATTACTCGATTGATCTCTCTGCCTTCTGCTTTTCTACTGCTTTTTCTCTTCAGACTGCTTCTGCTGCTGCTGATTCTGCTGCCAGACAAATGTAGAAAAACACATCGTTTGAATATTCGATTGGCAGGCCATCGATTCAGTGCCTCCTTGTTTGTTCACTCGCCTTTGTTGGCACACTTGCCATCTTAATAGACCACATATGCACACTGTAAAGAAAGAGAAAGTGAAAATGCAATGCCTTGATAATCAGATCAACTTGAATTGTATATGCGTTTGTGTGTGTGTGTCTCCTTCATTGTGTGTATGCCAACTTGTCAATCGGCCACACGACAGATTCTTCTAGGCTCAATTCCTTGGCCAAACCTTGCTGGCAAACAGGTCAAAATCTTTTTTATTTTATTTTTGTTCAGTACGGCTGCCTCACCAAAGCTGCCTTTTTCAACTTTTAGTGCATTCGTGCACTTGCACTACACTTTGCCCTTCTCACTCTGTCTAGCCAATTTGATTTGTCTGCATATGTCGGCTTTGAGAATTGCACATTTAAAATTTAATATCAATATCAACTTGACAGGTTGCAACCAAAATCCAGCTCGATCTGGCCACTTTGCTTCTCTCAATCAAGTATTCACAAAGTAAAGATCTAGACAGTACAGTGCACACTGCTGGATGTTTTTGCATGCTACTTCAGAATGCTGTATATCTGCTAAATCTAAGCACAATGTGTAATAGGGGCATAGACTGAATTAAATAACAGTCAAAAGATGGTGAGAGAGAAGAGTGATGTTATAGCTAGCTAGACGCATCAATATATTCTATCGACAATGGCAGTAGCTGCACAATGCTCTGTGTTGTTACTCTTTTCAACTTGAGTGAGTACATTTATTAATCTGATAGGATTGTCCAGAAAACAAACGGCAAAGTGCTCGACTTGTTTGGTGCAAGCCGTTTTTTTGGCGGGCGACACAATAATGTTGTGATTGCTCTGAGGAATGCACCGTCGATGATTAATGACAACGAAGACACAAATGCCTTTTTCAAGATTTTTCCTGCACCCATGTTTCTTCTGTCTGCCTTTGCCTCTATCTATTTATCTGTTGAATTTGGTTGTTTGGTGGCTAGCATTTGTCTGAGCACAGTAGACATTATCAAATTAGACTGCTAGGCGCAAAAGTGCTTTCAAAATTGACTTGCCCACAGATGAGTTCAGATTTGCTCATTCGCTCACTGCCTGCAGTACAAGAGAGAGTTTGCAGTGGCAACAGCAGAAAACAACTTTAGCAGGCAACAGTAACACTGTTTTGCCAAAACCCGCAAAAACGAAATTGTAAATTTATTTTATGCTCCAGTACAAGGAGACATCATTTGGTTGCACTACTTTCCTTGCGGCGTTTTCATTATTATTACATGTGAACTACCACTACCACCACTACTGTACAATGAACATTGAAGCTCAATGGGAAAAAATTTAAAAAAGCAGCAACACTTTTAGTACTTTTAATAATGTGCAGTGGCAGTATTATTACACTAGCACAACTTAATAATAGCGTTATGTTTCAATGAGCTCCAAATGATGATGAAACACGTTTAAAGATTATAAATCTCCTCAAAAGGATTATTTGCAGCATTTCAATATTCGACAAGTCTCCTTTTTGAGTGAATATTTTGTGTCTATGAATACAGTCTTCTCAGTGCACGCCATTGAAGATGGCTGGCTGGCTGGCTGGCTGGCCAAGTGAGTGCCTTCCTCCTTCACTAGCGAAGCGAGTAAATTCCAATAAAAAGAAGTGTTAAAAGACCGCTCTGTCAGTTTTCTCTTTGCCAAGCACCATGTTCCTCTTTTTCTCCATTTCTTTCTACACTGTTTCTCTGTCGCCATAATCATCAATATTTTGGTGAAGAAAATAGTGAGAGAGAGTAGAGCAGAAGCGGCAGTAATAATTCCTGAAATGCAACGTAGTAGTGAAGGAGTGTGTGTGGTGAAGTGTGGTGTATATATAGACATTTATTCTAATAACATTTATATAATAAGAATGGACCATGATGTGGATAATGGAAAAGATTGTAGCGCAAGAAATGTAAAAAAGATGAGAGTGAGGCAACACGATTTATGGCGTGAGATGGATGGATTGCTGAAAGCTAGTGCAGAGAACTGGGAGAAAGAGAGAAAGAGAGAGAGAGAGTGGCGGAAAATGACGGAGTGAGTGTAAGTGAAAGTGAGGATGAGTGCTCCGCTCCGGAGGAGGAGGAAAGTGAAGGAGGCAATGCATTCACTCCAAAAGAGTTGTCTGTTATTCTTAACGCGCCAGTTGGGAGCATCGCATTGAAGATGAGGATGGTGTCCGAGAGGGGAAAGTGCTCCAATGGCCGATCATCATTACCGTTATGGCTTTTGATTTCCGCATCCGTAGAAGTGCCAGTAGCCGAAGTATCCAGTCAGCCAGCTAGTGCTGCCCTTGCTGGGGGAAGTGGGCGATGCGAAAAGCGCCACCGGCTAGCACAGCTATGGTAATGGTGCAGAGTGGCACAGTAGCACTCCAGCACTTTCCTCCACTGTCTCCTCTGTCTTCGCGGCCGCTCACTTGATTCATAATCCGCGTCCGTTGACGGCAGAAAATCGCCCCATTCTAGCGTAGTTGGCTGCTGAAGTAGATCGGCCGTCGCTGTCGTGGTCGTCGCCGCCGCCGCCGCTTCCACTGCCGACTCGCTTGCGGAACTGTCCTGTCCTCGACGGTTGTTGTTGTTGTCGCTGATGCTGCTGATGTTGGTGATGATTCGGCTGCTGCTGTTCCTCGGGCACTGCCGCCAACAGTCTGGGTCTGCTCTTGCTATCACTCCAATCTAGTGGTGGATGTAGCTGAGAGAGGAGCAGCCTTTGCGAGTCCTCTTCCCTCTCTTTGCCGCCCTCTTCCTCTTCGAGGAGGACATCGTTCTTGTTTGGGCTGTTGTAGTTATTGTTGCTGCTGCTGCTGCTGATCGGTGGCACTAATGTTGGTGTCTGAGAGCGCTCTTTGCCGGTTGCACCATCAAGTTGATGGTTCGGCGGCGCGAGCTGCGGTCGCCAGTGCACAGGAAAGGATTTATCTCGATTATCGATCACCTCTGCCGCTGCCACTGCTGCTGGCCGGTCTGTGTGAGCAGTGGTGAGCGTCACTCGCAAATCGGCCTCACCCTCCTCTTCCCTCCTCTCCTTGCCCTCCTGGTCGCCCGTGTCAGTATCATTTGTTTCACTTTGTGAGCTTGTTACTTTTTGAAGTGCAACGAATCGTGTAATAGCGTCGAGCAGTTCAGTCTTCGATTGATGTGGGTCTCCTTCCACCATCTCTGCATCGCTGTCTTTTGGTCGTCTTGAGTGCTGCACTGGCGGACGAGTTTCCGCCGTCTCTTCCCACTGCCCACCAGCACTCCATCTGGAAGACTTTGATCTCTCAGTGGGCCACCGCCACTTGCTGCCGCCGATTGCGTGATCAGTCTTTACTGCTGCTGGTGGCTCTCCGGTGCTACCGTCCTTCCAGTTGTTATTGTTTGCCGGCTGCCACAGTTGATCGCTGCCGCTGTCCACTTTATTGTTACTTCCAGGCAAAACTTTAGAAAAAGTGGGCTCTTTCGAGTGCTCAAAGAAAGCATTTTGACTGTAATGGTGGTGGTGGTTGCGAGGTTTGTCCTGATTACCAGTGGACCTTACCCTCGATGATTTTCCAGTGCCACCGTCTCCATCACTTTGAAACGGTGTGGACACGTTCACTCGCCACAGATCAGCTGAAGGCTGGTCAATGGCTGCCAGTGGTGACCACTCGTCGTAGCCGTTCTTCAGCTTCTCTGTGGCGGTGAGCAATTGTCTGCTGAACTTCTCCACCTCCTTCTGGGTCGATGATGTAGGCTGCAAGGCCAGGGTGAGGTTGTTCACCAGATCGATCATCTGCATCGATTGCCGATTAGCAGCAATGCTTCCGCTGCTGCTGTTGCTGTTACTGGCTCCGCTGCGAACCGCTGCCGCTGTTGCTTCGTTCCTGGCGCCCGGCAAAGTGAATCGCCTCATGTGCTGCTGCTGCACTGGACTGTGATTTTGCCCGATAAGTTGGCGTTGTCTTTCTCTCCTTTTCTTCTTCTTTTCCCCTCGATCACCCGTAATGTCGTTGTTCAGGGTCATATCGTTCCAGCTGTACACGCCCTCGCCGGCAAACTTTGAATTGTTTTGCGCCCCCCTCCTCGTCGCCGCCGTCGTCATCACCTTCTTTCGGTTCTGCTCACTCATCGGCGGCGGAAATGCTTTCACCAGCAGCTCTGTCCAAGCAGGTGTTGATGATGTTTGCGTCTCAGCATCCCCTTTGTACTGTTTTTTGTCTGCTTTCTGCTGCTGTTGATGTTGTTGATGTTGTTGCTGATGTTTTTCTGTCAACTTTTGTGTAAGCAACTTTCGCAGTAATGGCAGCTGCTTGTCATTTTTAATGCGCCTCCGAATTGGGCCACTACTGCCTACTGTGAGTGGGCTAGAAGCACTACTTTGCGTAGTGTTGCTGTCGTGTAGCTCTAGTGGAATCACTCTCGACTCAAGGAGTATCTTTGAGGGTTTAGGCAGGTTGGTGCTCAGCGGAATTTGAACTTCAACGTTAGAAGAGGGCTCTTGAACTTTGCCATTTTCTCTCCTCTTTCCGTAGACGGTGTCTATCTTTGAAGCACCATCATCACCGCCTGCAGTGGCTGAAGTTGCGCCAGGCTTACTAGAGGCTCCCTTTACTTCGGTTGCACCATTAGTTTTCTCAACCTGTAAAACTGCTTTTTGTTTTGGCTGCAATGGCACAAAACCAAAGTTTTTTGCAAAAATGATTTTTTCACTATCACTCAGGTGCCTGTTCAGTGCAAGGTCAAAGTAGAGATTCTCATCAGTGCCCATTGTTTGTGAGCATTTTTCGCAGACAAGAACGTTCTCCAGTGACCTTCCCAACGGTTCTAGCTCAATTGCTTTTGACTCCTCTGCATCGGGCTCATTGGGGTCCTCGCTGGAAGGCGGTAGGTGGTCTAGGTAGGAAATGCTCCTATTAGAGGCATAAGGTTGCATTTCAGACAGTGGAGACGGTAGTGGCAGTGGAGTGAGAGGAGGCACAGTTGAGTGTTCCATATAGTGCGATCTGAATGCTGGAGACAGGGTGCTGGGAAGGTGATGATGAGCAGGCATGTACTGAGTGCTGGCCATCGGATAGCCATAACTGCCTGGGTAGCTGCTCATTGAGAGGCTGGGGAAGGGTGTCGAATAGTAGGGCAGGAGATTAGTGGAGTAGTGATGATAGTGAGAGTAGGGATGACGGTGGTGGTGGGGGTGACTGTGGTGTGGGTGACTGTGGTGGTGGTAGTGATCGCTGTACGCAGGGGCTCCCAGCAAATGTGCACTGATTTGGTTGGTACGAATGACATGTCGCTGCACATCATTGAGAATGCCCCAGTCTGCAGGAGGGCTCGACATGAGGGCACTCGGTGGCACCAGACCGTGCAGATTTGCAAGGTTCATCTGCAGATGCGTCGGATGGGGGTGACCTGATGCAGCTGTTGCTGCTGCGAGGTGATGCTGATGGCGTGGCACATATGAGGACTCCACATTGTGCATCTGCTCTCCGGTGTTAAATGGATCAAAGTCCATAACCTGGTCGTAGATTAGCGGTGCACCGAACTCAATGTACGACTTGCTCGGCAGTGGCCGTCGAGAGGAAGGTGTCGGCCGGCGCCGTCTACTCGCGTAGTATGCCTCCTTTTCATAGCCGGCGTAGGTGGAAGGACGTCGACGACGAGGCTGACGGGAAAGCTGACTGTCAGAGAGAGGCACAGGCGGCGGTGGCAGTGAGTACTGGTTCAATTGCAAATTGGCCGATTCAACTGATTCAGAGGGTGCTGATGATATTGGCGGTGGTGAAGAGGGCAAATTGTTGGCGAGAAAGCTGTGAATTGATTGCTGTTGCTGTTGACTGAACATCGGCGACACCGATTTGGTAGAAAGCAGAGTAAACAAAAGTGCAGTGGTCACTTGCACCGCCACTGTGAAGGAGCTGCTGAAGAAGGGACTGCTGCTGGTTCTGCAGTGACAGTCCATTTTGATTGGCCACAATTACTGTTCCTCCGTTTTCTCCGTTATTAATAGTGGTGGTCAATGATAGTAATGTCGCAAGAAGAAGACTATTGCCGATGATAAATGCCGCTTCAATGCTGGAGAATGCTGACTGCGGTGGGGAGATGCGCTGGCGGAGTGGAGGCGTCGGTGATGGTGAAGGTGGTTGGAAAGTGCAACACACACAGAATGCTGAGAGGACAGAGCAGTGGGCAGACAGGCACGCACAGAGAGAGTAGACACTGATGGTGGTAGTTCAACTTGCCTTCTATTCGGTAATTGCACGCTCCTAATTGAGCGCTATTAAAGTGTGTGTGTGTATGAGTGTGCGGTGCTACTGCTGCTGTGTTGTATTCGCCGACGCCGGACAATACTCCTTAGCCGCGCGAGCGAGCGAATATTAATGGAACATTAACGGAGCTAAAGTGTCCACTATTAAGTAGCAGTATAACAGATAATGGTTGTGCCGCCGTTGTTGATCGTGGCGGGTGCTGGTGCTGGGGCTGCTATTCAATGCCGGCAATGTAGTGCCAGTCGATGGCAGTGAAATAATAAGGACAGGCGATGGTCAAAGACCGCCAACTATTTACTGCTCTCCTCTACTTCTACTTCTTCTTCTTCTTTACCAGACAGTCCTCTTTGATGGCAATGAATGCCGATGAACTCTTTTGGCGTCTACTGGTTGTTGACTTTAAATCAGCACACACTCACTCAAAAGAGAAAGTACGCAACAAAACGATCACCGGTGCTGCAACATTCTTGGCATTTTGGCATCGTCAAACCGTTTTTGGTTTTGCGACAGTCTATAAATGTCTGGTCCAGTGTGTAGTGCTGTGTTGCTGTACGGCGACTACTGCCAAGCCAACTACAGAGTTGATTAATGGAGTTGAAGCAGGCGTGAAGTGGTATTCTCGTGTCGTTCACTGGCACTTCGTCACACACAAACACTTCGTCAGACTGCACTAAGTGGCACTGTCGGGTGGAACGGCACACGTGTTAGCGGACGACGGCGGTGATGGATGCAAATTGGGTGCTCTCTGTCCTCTGGTTCACTGCTGACTAGTGCTGCAGTTGATGCTCTGCTCAGGAGGACTCAAATTGTCGGCAACGTCGATTTGTCATGTCTTGCCACTGCACACACACTTCTTTTGCCGTCTTCTTGTGTTGCTGATGTGGTCGAAAGAAGTGCAAACTCTCCCTCTTTTAAGAGCCAAGTGACCCAAAGGATGAAAAGAAGGTTTTTGAAAGTGCTATTTGGTTGGTTGACTGAATTAACTGTGGTGGTAGTAAACCAGCACTCGTGCGCCGATCAGCAAACAGTAGACGACTTATCGGCCAGTGACCACACACAATGATCTTCAGACTTGCTTAGCCTCATTGAACTAGCTGCAATCACAAAAAACGAATATCTGAAAGATTCTTTGTTGTATGAAGATAGCTTTGTTCTCATGTTGGTGTTGCATTTAAACCAGAAAATCACAGACTCAACCAAACACAAACACACAGAGTGATAAAACAAATGAATGCTCGTCAGGCGATCTGTTGTGGGCAACTGTTCAGCTGTATGTCACTGTGTCACTGCTTTACCTCCACTCAATGGCTACTCACTGTGTTTTTATGGATGACAAAAAAGAGAAAAGTAGAAGGAGAGGAGGTTACCAATTCAGAGAGGCAGACGACACCGTCGTCCTGGTCGTTGTTACCTCTCTTCAATCTCAGCGAACTGTATCAGAAGCGGACACTTGTCTCTCTGTCTGTTATCTCGTTTGTATCTCGTAGTAGTTCCTTTACACACTGAGGCTTGTTTCACTTTCAGAAGTCCTCTTTCTTCAGAAACTACTACTCTTGTAATGAATGACACCGCTACTACTCTGCTCTGAACAGGTACTTTGAATGGAAACAGTGAATGAAGGCAAGAGCAACTGTTTTCGGCAAGTGTAAGAAGTAAGGTGTAAGTATCTGTGTGTGTGGCTGCCTACTACACTATTATTTGCAAATGTTCAATAACAATAAAAAATGAAAATAGACAAAATGCACTGACTGACGGCAAATTGATTATCAATAGGCCTTCTTTGACTTGACAAATGACAAAGAGAGTGAGAGAGAAACCCTGTCACAATCGAAAGTCATTGCTCTACAAAACGTGTGAAGGAACGTGGTTGTGGTCGCTTCACATGACCACCGCCATGGGGATGTCACCACTGAGCACACACACCTGAAGAAAGTTCACTTGAGATTTCAATTTTTCAACTCTAAACAAGCTAATGTTGCTACACCTTACAGAAGAAGGTTGTTAATAGAATTGACAATGCTTGTGTTTGTGTACTGAAACATGTGCAATTTCATTTTGGATGAAACAAGACAACTGCTTAACGATTGCCCTCGGTGCAAACAAACTGTCAGTCGGTCAGTCACTCCCTGAGGACGGCGGTCATCGTTATCGAGCTTTCTCATCACTGATGATCAGTCAGCAGACTCATTTGAGCTCGTTTTAGGTCAGACTATATACAGCCGCCGTTGACCTTTTGATAATGTCAACTTTGTTTGGGAAAAGAACTCAGTCGTACAATTGAGTAAGTCAAACTGCTGTTGGCCAACTGCGTCCGACAGTGATTCTCTACTTTGCATATGCTCTCTACTACTGAAACTGGCCCTTTTTGCTCACTTTACAGCAACTTAAAGTTTTTCAGCTCACCAACTTGAAAAGCGAAAGAAGTCGCTGGGATGATGGCTCAAGTTTTCTTTCAAACGCCTTCAGAAGCTAAAGCGGTAAGCGTCCACACTTTTCCATTTGTATTTCTGTTGACCAGCCACCCTATGTTGCCATTGAACTGACTCTTTCGTACTCTGCCCAAACGGATTACAGAAAAGTTTAGTAGTTGCAACAACGGCAGCAGCAGCTCTTTGTAGGCAGTAACATTGTTTGCTCAACGGTCAAGTGTATATCTCGCACTTATAAGAATAAGAAGTCGTTAAGTTAAAACTTCAGCGACAAAACATCAGCTCGGTGGTCGCTGATGGTGCACATATCGAATAGCTATAACCGGTGGCTGCTATCAATGGTCACTACTGTGTCAGCTGCACTTTGAGTACTCAATGGCCATGCGAATCTGGCTATCTCCAGTTTGGGCTCTTTCTTATCATATCCACCGATAACATTGCCGTAATTCTGCGTTTCTGCAGCTATGGCATGGAAAAAACAAAGCATATCTTCATTATTGTCAGTTGTCTAATCTACACTGCTGCCAGATCTGCACTGCTGATCATCACTGCAGACCAATTGGCCGGCAGTCCAACTGACTGACTGACATACTGTTTCATTGAATGAATACGCACAGCATGACGCGAGTGAAGAAAGATTGCCCATATGCACAGTTAATTACACGCCATCAGATGAATGACGACAAAGGACCTTCTTCTTCTTTGTTGTCTAGCAGCAGCTCTGCCATCACTAGTCTGGGTGGGCAGGCAGGATGACACGCTTTGCTTGCCACGTCCACTTTGCTTTACCGGGCTTTACAGTGCACGAGTTGTGTCTGTCGGCCTAGTGACAGTGCTGTGCTGTGTTATTAGTGCCAGACGGATGACAGCAGAAAGCAGTGACAATCTCACTCTCTATTTGTGACTAATTTTACCCAAACTTGACCATCAATTGGCACTGCTTAGGTAGCTGCAGCTCTTTGGGTACAGCTGTCACTGAATACTGTGCACGTTTCCCCCTCCCTCCTCCCCCGCTTTATCTACCACCGTTCTGCTGATCCCTCATTGTGATACCTCTACGCGTATAGAAAATAAGTTGTAAATTGGACTCATTTATTTAAAGAACCATCACCACTTGTCACCTGTGCGTGTGTGCTCCAGTGTCTGTGCTGCAAGAGAACAAAATGCACCTGAATCGCCAAAACTGCACATTTATCGGACTGACGCATTAAATTGCCTCAATTACAAGGAAGGCTGTCGTTATTAATGACTACCTAAACGGTCACAACGGTTTTCTTCACTCAGGTGACGATGACTGCTACTCATCCGGCTGTGTGCACTCTTCTGAACAAATCTTTGAGGCAATCTCGGCGACAATCTATCTTTTTTCTGTCCTCAATGTTCTAATTTATTCATTTTAGCTTGCAAAAGAGGAAAATTAAAAACAATTCAAATTTGTGAAAATGGTTTAGCTGCAAAAAAGCTGCATTTTAAAAGGTAACGCATTCAGGGCAGAAGTCAATTGTAAAGTGATTATCTGCTGTTACAAGCAGGCGGTGGCACAAAGCAGTGGCTGTGGCGGCATCGGCGTCGATTTGTAGCTGTGTGTTCCCCACCAGCTGATGTGACTGCCAGTGAGTGTGTGAGTGTGTGTGTTTGCCAATCAGAACCGCCATTGCAGGTGTCATTCTGCGCCGATGTCACCCGGTCGTCTACTGTCGTCTTCTGTCGCCTGATCCTGCTGCTGCTGTTGCTGCTGTCAGTGTGTTGTGTGCTCTGAATGCAGTGAAGCATGCATAATCATGGACCCGGTCACTTGGACACACTTCAGCGCCGCAGTGAACTCGGTGGCCGGTGACGGGAGAGTCTGCCTGGTGGAGTACTCTACCTCGCTGTCTACTCACTTTTCATAGACTAGAATTTGTCTTTTCTGTCTGTTTTTGCTCTCATTCACTCTTTCATTTGCCACCACCACTTCGATCACCATCACCAGTGACAGTGAGGATGAAGCGTTGAGGATAGAGTCATCAGCAACAGTGTCTCCTCTGCCCACGCCATTTGCTTTCACTACACTGTTACTATTTTTCTCTGGCTCATCAACCGCTCGTTTATTTACCTTTATTGCCTCTTTTTGTTTCAACCTACTCATTTGGCTGGAACACTTTTTTTTTACTTTTTTCCCGTTCCTATTGGCAGGCACTTTTGTAGTTATCATTATATTTATTGAATACTTTGACATATTTTGCTCTGCTATGTAGAAGGGCTTTCTCCCTCTCACTTTCTGTTTTGAAATGGTCAGCAGAAGTAATTTGCAGACACATTCCTCTGCCATTGTGTGTTGTTAGCACACTGCACCTAATTTGGATTTGAGCTGGCAGTGAGTGAGTGTCCTCTGGTCAGAAACATGGCGCGCATGGACCGATTAGTGCCTGCCTGCCTGCCAAAGTCAGCACTGAAACACCCTGCCGCCTATGTAGACACTGTACTGCTCGATGCATTATTAATGGCAATCATTGCCTTGTTATGTTTCTTCCTCAACGTGTACTTCCAAGCCTTACCGACAGTGTAAAGGTGATATCGGCCAATGGACAAAGGGGCATTTGAGCAAAGTTGAACTGAACTGAACTAAACTGGCTAACATACCGCTTTTAGGGTTTATGAGCAGAGCTGAAGGAAAGAACGTCAGTTGTATGCACCGTCAAATGTGTGCACTGCATAAGTAGGCGCGTGGCACTTTGTCGAATTACCAAATTAGCATAAAAACGGTGCAATTTAATGTAATTAAAAGCAGCCCCCTCCTGCGCTCTGCTCTGGCAAGCCATGATTGATCTTCCCTCTGAGTGACATAATTTTGCTCCTTTTCCTCTTTGGTGCTAATTTGAATGCATGACAACGGTCAGTTGGCGTTCAGGGTCAAGTGCTTTTCTGCTTAATTTTCGATTAACATTATAACTACCACCTAATATTGCCGATGGCCACTGATGATGACCAGCAACAGCAGAAACAGCAGCAGTAGTAGTAGTCGCTGTAGTACAAAAACTATCACGGCAATAAAACTAAACAGTGCATAATATATAGCACAAGTACTTCACCAGGCGGCATTTTGCTTAAAAAGTGTACCGTAGAAGAACTACTACCGTGCGTTTTCTGCTATGCCAGTGAGCTTCCTATCTCTCAACTTTACCGGCGGCACTCTTTTGCTGTTTGATTTCTTTTTAATTACTCAACACTTGTGTGTTTTGTTATTTCATTCAACATTTTTTCACTTGACAGCCGCCGCTACAGGACCAGCCAAAATCAACAACAAGCGACTCATTCTACCGGCCCAGTGAATGAGCTCTGCTTTGGGACTGCTTTCTAATCAAACCGGCAAGCGGAGAGAAATCAATTACTAATGGGTGGCTTATTTTTGAGCTTGTGGGGGAATTAATTACGCAATCATTGCCTTCAGCAGCTTAAACAGGGTAAAAAAACTGCCAAACTGTGCTCTTCTAGTAAAAACGAATGACAGAATACTATGGAATTCAGAAGTTAATTAGTTTTTACTTGTATGATTTGCCCACATTTCCAATAAACTACCAAAATTTGAATTTTTTAATATTGCGCTCTGACGTTTAATCACAATTTGTCTGTTTATGAAATACATCACTAACTGTGTTATCATTTTACTAAAAAACTGAGCGTTTAGTCAGTTTGTTGCAATATGCAAAGTTTTTGGCTATTAGTAATAGAATTAATAGTAAAAGTAATGGTGTTTTCCCTGTTTTCCTTCCTTTTCTTTTCTACTCTAGCAAACCATTTTCTTTTACTCATCTTTTCTGGGAATGCTCAGTAATTGAACTGAACCATCTTTATTTGGCACACTCTTTGTCATTTTGGGCAAAAGAGCGAAAACTTTCAATTTCTTTGCGTTTGACAAATAATTCAATTTGCATTTGGTAAAGTTCGTTTGTTTGGCCTTTCTTTACCAATTGTTTTCCAATTACAAACCCAAATTTGAGTTTTCCACGGTTTGTTTCTTTGCACTTGTTGGCCATTGTTTGCCATTTGGAAATTTTTTTATGTTATGCTCACTTTTTCCATTTGACAACTGTGGTTACCCAATTTTATATTTTAAGCTGTATACTTTATTTCTGAAATGTTTCTCAATATGTGATACCCTAAAATGCTCTTTGACCAATTCAATTTATTTTATTTTTATTTTTTAGGAATAGGCTGTTTTTCAATATTAATACTTTGCATAATTTTCTAACTTTTTAGGTCAATTTTCTTTTCTTTAATTAATTTCCATTCTAAATTGCTTTGAAATTTGACTGCGCTTCAAACGGCCCATTTGTACAAGCAAATACATTACCATTTAGCACGCAATCGGTGCTTTATTCACATTTGTCATTGTGTAGTTTTTCTATAATTTAAAAATGAAACTACTTTATTCACTTATTCAACTTTTGCACAATTGCTCTAGATGCCTTTTAGCCTTTAATTTTCCTTTTTAAATTCAATAAACAATTTGGCTGTTTTACAAGTATCATTTTGCAAAACATTTTAAAAAATTTAAACACAAAGTACTCTGCTTATATTTGGTGAAAATATATTAATGTTTTGTTCACTTTAATTTTTTTAGTTATGCATTGCAAAATCTTTCTCTATGAAAAGGCGGAATTTTAATACAAACGCACTGAATGTAGTATTAATAATTTTTGAAAAATGGGAAACAGTAATAACAAACGAGTGGTCCATCTCACACTTTGGTCAGAGGAGATAACGAGCTCATGCAGCAAACACACAGTCGATTTGCTGGTGGTTGGCTTGCACTGAAAACTCGGGCAAATTGGTTGCTTAGAGAATTGAAAAAATTGTGACTACTCGATAAGAAAGACACTTGGTACTAGCTACACTCACTTTCTTTTCACTTGGCAATGTAAATTTTTTAATTTGATTGGCCGCATTCTTACCGCTAGGCAGTATATCCTTTTTTGGCACGCCAGGTGGTGGAGACTGCTTTAATAGAATCATCTCGCAAATTGAATTAGTCGGCTAAAAACTACTGAAAATGGCGTCTTAGCCACTCGTCTGAGTTATCAGGAACTGGCACTACTAAACATCACTTCTATTACTCTACCCTGCTACTCAAAGAACAGTGGCCACAGAGAACACACTTTCTTTTCAAATCTAGACTTTTCAATCGAGATCTGCAGAAATGTATATTTCTAGTGCGTTTTCTCTTTATTACTGCTTTTTTATCATTTGTAAAGTAAAAATTCATGTTCCAAATGGCACTTTAACTCAATTTGGCTAATAAAACCAATGTAGATTTGGCTATCACGTTCTCTTTTTTGCCATTTTCAGCGTTGCTTTTAAAAACTCAGACATAGACACATGCTAAAGATTGAATGAAGCAATGAACACTACGGCGTCGTCCATTTTGTTTTCCCATTAGATTTCTACTATCGAAACCTTCTTCTACTTTTGTTCAGTTTGTTAATTTTCTCTTAGCTAGTGCTAGCGAAAACAAGCCGACTTACTCGATTGGATCTGCAGCAGTCGAATCTATCACTTTAAATTTGTGCCAACTCGCAGCTTTTTTGGCAGCACACAGACACATCCTCTTTCCCTGATTGCCTCTTAATTCATCCAGACTGATATCTCAAACTGCTTTTTGCACTGCAGTTCTATTCATTTATTCTTGAGGCACGGCAATTGAAACAGTTGCGCCAACAACACCGTACACTACCTTTCCTGGTCATTGGTCCACTGCTCAGCAGAAACAACATTAGACTTTGGGAACTGAGAAAAGTGCAGATTTGGAGGCAGCCCAGCTCGACGAGGTGGCCCACTGATCGATCCAATCGCCGATGATTGATGTAAATTGATTTATTGCCCTCACCCTTGCGCCCAATGTTCACTAGCACACACTAGCGATTTTTTCGTTTCTTCACTTTTCTCTCTTTTTCACTCTCACTCCTTTGCGCTTTGCTCCAATCAATACCAATTGAGTGCGACATTAATCGAGAATATTTCTAGTTTGATTATTCTGTTTATTTATTTATTCTTGCCGTTTTTCCCGTCTCTTTCTCTCTCTTTTCCCGCTTTGTTTTATTTGTTGATGCCGACTACTTCAAATAATATTAATAAAAAAAATTCATCAAGTTGATTCATTGAGTTTTATAATCTAATTTAAAACCAAATTTAATGAGCCAACAAAGTTGAATCACTGAATCATCAAGCGGACAAAGTCATGGTCCGTTAAAACCAAGACAAGATCGTGTTTGTGGTTTTTTGAGTTCTTGAAATTTAATTATCGATTGATTGATTTGTTGTGGCACTTTGCCTACTATTGAAATACCCTGCCTTAAAACAAAATTCTAACTAAAAAATGTACTTGTACTCGCAAATGTTTTTGCAATGTTAATTTTTCAAAAATGTTTTGACATTACAAAAATAGTTTTCAAGTTTACCAATGTAGTCAGATTTAAATTTAAAAAACTTTAAATCAAAAGGACATTGATATTTATTTCGAAACTCGTTTTTTTCAAATGCGCTTTGCTCTTTCTCTCATCCCAACTACTAAAGGCTAATTGTCCCTGGCCGCAGCGTACACCACTTTTTTCCCATGGCATTCTTTGCCTGTATCGTCATTTGGCAGTCACTGAGAACCAGCAGCACTACCAAGATCATCAGTACAATGCTCGTTTTCATCGTCATTTTGATCGTCAGTGTCACCGGGCAACGGCAATGCGGCAAGTTAAAATCGTGGTCTCCTTCTTGTAGACTCTGAAACAGTAGTCACCGATTTGCCATTTGCAATTTGCACCGAGTTGCAGTCACTCTGGCGATTGTATTCTTTGTGCATGGCTGCCTATCGACCATCAGTTTGGGCGCGAGCGAGTTGAGCCACACAGTTTAGCTTTGAGCTTAAAGAGAGAGAAGAAAAGTTTAACCAAAAGAGAAGAGAGGACGCAGTCAGAAGAAGGAGAAGAAAAAAGAAGAAACAGAGAGACATTTCGTCAGCCGAAGAAGTGGCGTCAGTCAGTCGTCCGGCTACTACTGTTTGCCACTGCTTTTAGTCATTTTCTCCCTTCGGTAATGGCTTTATGGATCCGGTCTTGATGTTTGCCTGCTCGCCTCCTTCCCATCCACTCGCCTTTCGCTTTTTTCTTCTCTTCATCTCTTGCCGGCATGGCTTGTTTGCCCATTCTCTTTCCCTCAGTGCCATTCTCATCCATGTTCCGATCCAATTGGACCAAGACGCCATTTTGTGCCACTGTAAACTGGTTTCCAGTGGCCACCAGAACCAGCAGCATCAGCATCATCATCATCGCTAACAGTAGGCAGCAGCTCAATTCTTGGAGTTGCCGCTCTGGAAGTAGCGATTGCTGGTTGCTGGGCAAGAGAGCAGTGTAACAGCAGCACATCCAGACACCATCGAATTGAAGCAAACGAGCATTTGTTTCAGTGTCTGCTTTGATGCTGTTTTCGTGCCTCGTCTCCTCTCTCTCTCTCTCTCTCTCTCTCTCTCTCTCTCTCTCTCTCTCTCTCT
>JAALOO010000769.1_pt1 | contig 26648 bp, 19 predicted proteins | sample 7257641 | NCBI WGS metagenome assembly JAALOO01 (sample SAMN14085613, study PRJNA598686) | mite metagenome | biome: ENVO:01001000; feature: ENVO:01001002; material: ENVO:01001226; isolation source: single female mite from University of Michigan culture on fish food culture... ...
CGATACCAAATTCGGCGATGGAAACATTTTTTGAGTCAAATATGTATGGCGTGTAGCAATCCGGTTTGATCAAAGGCAGCGCCGCCACTGCCAACAAGTTACATCTACAAAACAACAACAAAATTGAAAAAAAGAAGAAAAAAAGAACAAAACATGAACAGAACAGATACAAATGCAACCAATAAGACTGCAACCAATGTGAAAAAAATGGCTCGTAAATCAAGCTTCAGGGGAACTCTACCACTACTACTTCAAATGCAACCACAACCACAACAACCACTTTTCACCCTTATCAAGCTCTCTGATCATCATCAGCTCAATCTGCCCGATCTCATCAATGAAAAAAAGTGTTTTTTAAAATGACAGAGAGAAATGATATGAGTGCCTGCTAAAATGGCATTTAAAAACAGCAGCAGCAGCCAGTATTGCCACTTTTGATGAAACAACAACTAAAGAAGAAAAAAAAGAAAAAGAAGTTGTTGATGATGAAGAAGTTGGTGGTGGTGGTGGTGACTACTGTAACAGAAGATGCCGCCAAATAAGGCAAATGATGTGTTTAGTAAAGAAAGCTGCTTTCTTTACTTTAGTATATAATCCCCCGATTTTTGTTTTGTCGTTGTTCTTTCTTACAACAAATCCTACTACTTTCAAAGGAAAAGATCACACTGTGTGTTGCTTAACTTAATTAAAAATGCTGCTTTCGCCCTTGCTTTTGGCCGTTTTTTTTGCGGTAATTAGCTGCAAAACAATGTTGCTGATCTAGCAAAAGAGTACTACAAAAAAATACAAAGTTGCCGCTAATTTGGTGCAATGCTGTTCGTTTGCTGACAAAAAGACGCTCAAGCAAAGTTGAAACAGTTTGTTTTTCAGTAAAAAAACTGTCAAACTGTGGTGACGAAAATTAATTCCTGCATACAGCAGTCTGTCAGGTTGAGCAATAAACAAACAAACAAACGAATGCTGCTGCTGTTTGGCAATCAAAATAAGGAAAACACAGTGTAGCTGAGCTTAAAAAACAACGCTAAATTTTGGCATCACTGTTTTGAACAGCGAAATATAAATAAATGTTTCTAACTAAACAAAATTAATTTAGTTTCAAAATTTAGTTTTATTAATTTGGCCTCAAACCGAAGGTCATTTGTGATTTTAGTTGCAACTTGCATTTTTTAATTTTAATTTGACACATTTATTAATTTCTTTCAAATTTAAGTACCCAGTTAAATTTTTTTTATATAAAAACGCAGTCTTTTTCAACTTTTTAAAATATCAAATTTAAAACCAAAACTAAACGGAAAAAAGTTGGTTTTCAGGTTTTAAATATGAAAGCTTTTATTGAAATACTATTTCTATCATTTTTCTTTTCTGTTTTGTTGTTACTCATTGACAATGCAGGAGCTGAGGAAAGTGCACTGGAACGTTTTCAGCGTGCCAACGAAGCCTTTGACCTGAGGTGTCTGCAAATAGTTAACGGAGAGAAAATTGAAAAAAAAGTTGACCATCATCATCAGCAGCAGTTGAATAAGACTTCCGCAAATAGCAAACTTGAAGAATTGTTACCTTCAACTGGCAACACCTTCATCTCCTCCTTCAGCATCGGTTCGGTACTTTCGATGGCGCTGGCCGGAGCGGGAGGCGACACCTACCAGGCACTTCAAAACTTGCTCGGGTAAACAACTCCATAAGCCAAACTAAACTCCTTTTCTATTAACTCCTAAAAAAATTCCCTACTACAGTTACAAAAACCTAAAGACGATGGAAGTGTTGATGGCGTACAAGTTGATCAGCTCTCGTTTGCAAACAACAACAACAACAGCAACAGCAGCAAAAAACGATAGCAGTAATCAGCAGCAGCAGCAGCAGCAGCAGCAGCAGCAGTTGAACATCGCCAATTCCCTCGCCATTGATAAGAGCGTCACCCTCCCCTACTTTTACCTTCAAAACATAGCCTCCTTCTTTGAAGGCAAAGTATTTCGCGAAGACTTCAGCAGTGCCCTTCTTGCAGGCAAAGCCTTGAAGGAGATCAACGCCTGGATCAGCCAGCAAACAGGCGGCAAAATACCCCAGTTTTTCGATTCAAACTTTGGGCAACAGTTAAGCCAAATTAAACTGCTCCTTCTTTCTGCCGTCTACTTCAAAAGTGACTGGCGGTGGAAGTTTCCAAAAAATGAAACCAAAAAGGCGGATTTTCAAACTAGCCAATCAGCAACAAAACAGGTAGAAATGATGCACCTGAAGGCTCCGCTGAGGTACGCCCGGTCTAGCGGTTGGGCAGAATCGGAATCCTTTTGGGAGCTGCTGGAACTTCCTTATCAAAACGCTAGCACCTCCCAAGAAAACTCTGCTAAACAGCTGGCCATGTACGTCTTCCTGCCCTCCTCAAGGTCAAACAAGTCCGTCCTTCACAGTTACAGCCTCCACACTCTGAATAGCCTCATCGAGCAGCTTAGCCCCTATCCTAAGGTAGTTGTTCAGCTGCCAAAGTTTCACCTCAAAGGCAGCTACTCGCTGAAGAAGCCTTTAGAGCCTTGGCTTGGAGATAGCGCCTTTAGCCCTAGCAAAGCCAATTTTAGCGGCATGATTGAAGGGGGTGAGGGTAATAATACAGGTGATGATCATCGCCTGTACATTGGGGAGATACTCCACAAGGCGGTGATCAGCGTCGATGAGGAGGGAGCAGAGGCGGCCGCTGTCACCGACACTGAGGTCCATCCCATGCCGCATCCGGGGCCGCCCCCGCCCCCGTCGCCGCACTTCATCGCCAACCGGCCCTTTGTCTTTGTCATCCGAGAGGTGGACACTTCACCGGAGCAAAAGGGCGTCATTCTCTTCTCTGGTGTTGTTAATGATCCTTAAGGCCACACTCGATTTACTGAAAAGTGGGCTTTTCTGCGCCGTTCACAAAGCATGTGTTTAAATGGGGCTTGTAATGATTCTCTAGGTACACTTTATCTCAAGAACTACACATCAGATTAAAGTGATGTAAAAAGCAAAAAAAAGTTAAAAACTTAATCTAAACTTTTATGGTTAAATATAAGGCTCCAAAATAAGTTCGCGCCTTTTCGGGACATCGCAAAAAGTTGTTAGTGAACTTCAATAAAACTATAACAAGTTATATACCATTTTAAAGTTTAAGTCATCACCTCCAAGATAGTGTTATCAGATTTTTGAAAAAGTTAAAGTTTTTTAGTAAAAAGTTGATTTCAAAAAATGTTGTCAAAAATAGTCTTTCTTTCGGGACATCGTATTTTAGTCATATAAAAATTTTGTGCTTTCAAGTGTTTTACACAAAAAAACTTTCCTTAAAAGTTGTTTTGTGCAATAAAACAAAAAATAAAATTTTATGATTACAAATGACAAAGATACAGATTTTTAAATAAAATCAAAACTTTGCGCTAAAACGGGAGTCACTCTGGTTTCACCGCTTTCACTGATGGTCACCGTTACAGACAAACACGCCAACCAAAACAAAACAATGCTCAAGTAGGCGCGCTAGTCATCTTAGCCGGTAGAGCGGTGACCAGAGCAGTGTGAATTGAGCCAAACATCAGTGACAGCAGCTTTTGCGCCAAGTTTTGGTTTTGTTTGAAATTCCATATTTTTGTCATTTGTAATCAGAAAAATCTACTTTTTGTTTTATTGCACAAAACAACTCTTAAAGAAAGTTTTTTTGTGTAAAACACTTAAATGTACAAAATTTTTATATGACTAAAATACGATGTCCCGAGAGAAAGTCTATTTTTGACAACACTTTTTGAAATCAACTTTTCACTAAAAAATTTTAACTTTTTTAAAAATCTGATAACACTATCTTGGAGGTGATGACTTAAGCTTTAAAATGATATATAACTTGTTATAGTTTTATTGAAATTCACTAACAACTTTTTGCGATGTCCCGAAAAGGCGCGGACTTATTTTGGAACCTTATATTTGAGTTATTATGTTAAAATTATTAGAAAAACTAAATAAACATTTCAACACTTTTTTTGTATAATTTTATTACATTTGCAAGAAAGCCCACTTTTCAGTAAATCGAGTATGACCTTAAAAAAAGTTGAAACAGTTTGTTTTGCAGAAAAAAAACTGTCAAACTCTGGTGATGAAAATTAATTTTTGTTTGCAGCAGTTTGTCAGGTTGAGCAATAAACAAACAAACAAATGTTGCTGCTGTTTGACAATCAAAATAAGGAAACACAGTTTAGCTAAACTTAAAAAAACAACGCTAAATTTTGGCATCACTGTTTTGAGCGACAAAATATAAATAAATGTTTTTAACTAAACAAAGTTAATTTAGTTTTATTAATTTGACCTCAAGCCGAAGGTTATACATCTATGCATTTGCAAATTGCAACTTACACTTTTTAGCTTTAATTTTGCCAACTTATTAATTTTATCCAAATTTGAGTAACCAGTTAAAAATTTTTTATATGCAGTTTTATTCAACTTTTTAAAATATCAATTTTAAAACCAAAACTAAATACAAAAAAAGAGTTGATCTTCAAGTTTCAAATATGAAAGTCCCTTTCATTGTAATACTATTTCTACCACTTTTCTCTTTTGTTTCGCCGTTGATCTTTGACAAAAAATCCTGGGAAAATGCACTGGAGCGTTTTCAGCGCGTCAACGAAGCCTTTGACCTGAGGTGTCTGCGAATGATTAACGGAGAGAGAGCTGAAAAAGTTGACCATCAGCAACAGCAGCAGTTGAATGAAACCTCTACAACCAGCAAAGAACTAGATAACTTGTTACCTTCCACCGGCAACATCTTCATCTCTTCCTTCAGCATTAGCTCGGTGCTGATGATGGCGCTGGTTGGAGCCCGGGGCGACACCCAACAGGCACTTCTAAACTTGCTCGGGTAAACAACAAAAACTCCATAACCAGTAATCCAGTAACCAGAACCACTCTAATTAAATCCTCTTCCTTTTTTTGTTTCAACCCCCAAAAAATCTCTGCTAAATTCAGTATTGAAAGCTTGGAAGAGAAGGCGGATATGCAGTCGGCGTACCGCGATCTAATCATTTCGCAGACAACAACCGTTAAAAACGATAGCAGTGATATTCCGCTTTGGAACATCGCCAATTCCATTGTCGTCGACAAGAGTTTTCCCCTCTACTTCTGGTACCTTGAAATCATAGCCGCCTTTGAAGCCAAGGTATTTCAAGAGGACTTTAGGAGTGAGCTTGGTGCGGAAAAAGCAGTGAAGGAGATCAACGCCTGGATCAGCCAGCACACCGGGGGCAAAATAGGCCAGCTTTTCGATCCAAACGGAGCTGGTCAGCAACAGCTGAGCCAAATTAAGCTGCTCCTCCTCTCTGCCGTCTACTTCAAGAGCGCCTGGAAGTGGAAGTTCCCCGAAAACAAAACCGAAAAGGCAGACTTTTTTACCAGTTCACAATCGTCTACAACAACAACAGCAAAACAGGTAGAAATGATGCACCTGAGGGCGCCGCTAAGGTACGCCCGCTCTGGCGGCAGTGCTGACTCTGAATCCTCTTGGGAGCTGCTGGAACTTCCCTATCAAAACAGGAGTTTTCAAAGCGTTTTTCCGGAATTTGCCGCTAAACAACTGGCCATGTACGTCTTCCTGCCCTCCTCAAGCAAATCAAACAAGTCTGCCCTTCAACGTTACAGCCTCCACAAGCTGAGCAGCCTCATCGAGCAGCTTAGCTCCTATCCGGAAGTGGTTGTACAGCTGCCAAAATTTCACCTCAAAGCGGAGTACTCGCTGAGGAAGCCTCTGGAGCCGTGGCTCGGCGACACCGCCTTCAGCCCTAGCAGGGCCAACTTCAGCTGGATGATTGAAGGAGGTGAGGCTAATAATACTGATCCTCGCCTGCACATCTCGGAGATAAAACACAAGGCGGTGATCAAGGTGGATGAAGAGGGAGCAGAGGCGGCCGCCGTCACTGACATTGAGATAGTCCATATGCCGCCTCCGGGGCTGCCCCCGCCCCCGCCGCCGCACTTCATCGCCAACCGACCCTTTGTTTTCGTCATTCGAGAGATGGACACTTCAGCGGGGCGAAAGGGCGTCATTTTCTTTTCTGGCGTCGTCAATGATCCTTAAATCATTTAGAGAGCTGTTGTTTCCGATCAGAGAGAGAAGATCGTTTAGTTTTTAGAAATGCTTTGTAGATGATGATTTGGTTTTGCAAATGTGTGCTAGTAACTTTTGAATATTCGAAAAAAGCAGTCCATGATGTTCAAATGGAAAAAAAATGTTGACATGAAATTGAACTTTAATTGTGTTGAAAATCATCAGTAGACTGATTTTGGGCGTGTTTAGGCTCCTTTTTGTTCAGTGATCACCGGTCTTCAGCACCTTTGAGCCCCTTCCCCCCTTCACCCACTTTACGACAAATAAAACAGGCAAAGAGGTGACAGACAAGTCCACAGAGGAGGAAGAAGGCCAGCAGAGAGCAGAAGATGAACAGCAGCAGTACGGTGAACTTCAGCTGACAGGAGAGGCGGTCGTGGGACAGTTCACGCCAGGTGGAGTCTTTTTTGCAAGTGCACGTACCATTACCATTATCATTACCACTTTTCAATGTACTACTGTTACATTCACTGTACGGCCAGATCCGTTGACACTCTTCCGCCCGGTGAACACAGGTCATCCTCGTACAATTGGCTTCACTTGAGTTCCAAACGTAGCCAAGAAGACAGGTGCACCTTCCCTGGTGACAGACTGCCTGGTCTAGCAGGGCGCAGTCTGCCGGGCTGAAACACTTGATAAGTAGATTATCATTATCATTATCAAAAGAAAAAGAACTCTGGTTAGTGGTACTGCTGAAAATGAGCACTTGGAGTATGGTCAGGAAAACTATCAATTGCTGAAATGATAGCATAGCTTTCAACACAAACAAACGAACAAACAAAAATTTTGTTTTGACTAGGACCACCAGAAACAGCCGTTTTTATTTAGCAGCACTAAAATGTTCCATTTTGCAGCAACAGTGCAGACATTGTTTGCTATAAATAAATAAATAGTGTCAAATCAAGAGAGATTCTCAGTTGTTGTTGCTGCTGCTGTTTTGGGTGGTCAACTTCTGAGCACAACAAATCTTTAAGACCTTAGAAGCAGCACCAAAATTTCTCCTGGTTTTTACCCCTCTTTTTCCTTCTCCTTCTCCTTCAACTGCTCCCAACACAGGCAAAACTGCAGTATGTCTAGCTTATCAGCGACACAACTGGACTCATCGCCGTACCTCGTCAGTCGGGAGATATTTTCAATGCCGACAATCTTTTCCCTATCATTTCGGGCATTCCCACCACTTTCAATGCGCACAATCGCTTCAAAGATGGCCTCATTTGGTCGGGTGGAAAAGTGCAACAGGCGATACCTATTTCCAGTTAGACTGTGCGTCGAATCGAATGCCCGATAGGTGGCACCCGTTTCCAGAGGAACGCAAAAGTTCCCGTGGGCGGCCATCAGGCGGTTTATGTGCAGCACCACCTCATGTGACTGTCTCCTCATGTTTTCCGTAAGGGAAATGGGTTCATAGGCATCACAGAGACAGTACTGCGGGAGAATGCCCGCCGAGGCGCAGGTTCGATTGAGGGGAATTGGGGTGAGCAGGGATCGACCCCTGAATGAGGAATCTTTTTGACTGGAACTTCCGGTCAGCAGGTGCATCATCGTGGCGTGCATATCGAGGTGGCTGGTCAGTCGGTGCTGATTTCCCACTACAATGGCTCGCAGTTGATCTGTTTAAAATAAAATTTTTTGACATATTAAAAATATAAAATGAGTGAAGTTAAAATTCACAAACCTGCATTCAGCCCACCAAGCTCCAAACTGTCGGGAATGTAGATGTAAAAAAGTGGCAGCCGCTGCTCGTGAACATTTGCCGTGGTGTTGACTGAACTTCCAAATCTCAGCGCATGATCCGAGTAGACCATGATGACGCTGTTTTGATGATGACCGTTTTTAAAAAGACGTTCCAAAAAGGAGGAAAACGGCCGATCAGCGTAGCCCGCATGGTTGAAGAAGTTGTGCGTCAGGGTGCTCATGTGCGCCAGTGTAAAGTGAGCTGAGTTTGATCGAAGTCGAATTGCCTGGTAAAGATCAAGCAGGTAGTCCCAGTAGATCTCATGCTCAATGCGGTCCTGGTAGCAGGTGTAGGTGTAGTAAAGGGCGTCCCAGATGGCTAGATTAGTTGGGCGAAGGTAGTAGTGGGTGGGCTGGTCGGTGAAGCCGCCTCGAACGGTGAAGAAACCGTACGGTGGCATGTCTGATAAAGAAAAGGATAAGAAGTTGATAAGAATTAACATTGAAGAAGGTGTAAACAGACATACCCTCAATAAAGGTGGTAAGGTAGCCCCTCTCTGCGGCGTCCTTAAAGATCATTCGGATGTTGTCAAATTTAAAACCGTCATTACTTTGTGAGTCATTGTAGTAATAGGTGGAAAGGTGGCCGGTGAGCATTCTGTTAAATAAAAAAATGAATAAAAATTTTTGTGAAATAAAGTTTGCAAAAAAACAAGAAAGTACTTACGGCAAAATGTTTGGAAATGAGTTTTCCCCTACTTTGTGATGACCAAGCAGCGGAATGAAGCCTTTGTCGTCGAGAAAGGCCTTTGTACGGTGCATGTGCCGGAGAAAGTTCAGCCGAGAAACTGAGTCAATTCCCAGTAGCATTATGTTGATTTTAGGTTTTGCCGCTGTTACTGTTTTCGGTTGGTACTGCTGAACCAGCGGAACAACGCGAGAGTACTCCAGCGTTTTATTATTTTCCTGCTTTATTGCTGATCTGCAGTTTACCTTCACTGAGTCCCACCGAAATTGGCTGCCATTCTCTACCTTTTCATCCATCTGATATCGGTCAAAGTTTGTGTACGCTTCCAGATTTTCAATTGTTGGTCCTAGGGTGAGGCCATCGGAAGAGCTCGTTCGAGCTAGTTCAGTGGCATTGCAAGACCAACTTCCGATTTTAGGAAACCCAATAAAAATCCAGGTAAAGTTGACGCGTTCAATGGTAAAGAGCGGCCCGTCCTTATCACAGCCAAAATTTTCAACATTTTCCAGGTTTTCAAATAGGGGCAAAATTTCACTGTCAAACAGCGGCCAGTCCCGCACTTGACAGGTGGAGGTGTTGATTAGGTACGGAAGGTTTTCATTAGAGAAACTAAATGGCAAAAATTGAGGAAAAGAAAAGTGTGAAGTGGGCGAAGTGACGTAGATGATGTAGGCGGCGGTGAAAAATGCAAAAGTAAATGTAAGGAGGAGCTTTTTTAGGCGAACTCGGGTAAAGGGCACCACGCGGACAATGTTTTTGGTCACTGAAGAAGTAGTTTTTATTTTTAGCAGGTTTGAAGAATGCATGTAGAGCAGCAGCGGATGCCGGTCTTCGCTTGTGTAGAGCATCGTTTGTTTAAAAACAATTTTTTAAAAACTAAAAATTACAATTAAAATATCACAAACAGATTGCAATATGTTTGTTTTCTCTTTGTATCTCTGCTGAAAACACAAAAGGAGAGGAATCTGCTTTGGTGAGGGAGACTAATCTAATTGTGTTTGGTAAATAATAATAATACTTAGTATTTCACTGCTCGTTTCTCTCTCTTTCGCTCTCTGTGATTTATCCGCCCATAAATGAAATTGACATCGGCGTGACTGGCTACAGTAAAGAAACGTAAAAGCAAAAAGTTGCAGTTGCGCAACAGAATGCACCTAATGAAGTTAGCAGCAATGTGGCCAGTCAGTTCAATCATAAATCAGCACAAGTGTAGCACATACAACAGCAGCAGCAGTGAACAGCACAGAGTTGATTAATGAACAAAAAGCAAAAAAATGAACCAATGAGGCATGCACAGAATGTTGCTGCTAAATGGGTTGTTGCCAGTCGTTGTTGGCTGGATAAAATAGATGGTATATCTTTTTTGCTGCTGCCGCTGTAGGTAAAGTGAATTTCATTTTTAATAAAAAAAGGTAAGTTTATAAACTTAAACACCGAGCTTAAATCATTGTACCATTGATCACTGCTGCTGTCAGGGCTGATGTAGCGAGGCGCCCTTTGCTGCTGCGCTTTTTATTAGTACAAAACAGTAGTGAACGGGTTGCCATGATGCCTCACTTGATGATGATGATGATGATGATGATGATGGCCTAATTCAGCTTAATCTTCTGTCTCTTATTACCAGGTACTAAAACAGGTAGAAAAAAGCGCTGAAAAACAGGTGTCACAAAAGGCTGCTTTGTCTGCTTTATTGTGTGCATGTTCTTTTTGTTTCTTGTGTAATACCCGTTTGATCATTAGCTTCTCCCCTCTCTTTCTTTCTTTCTTTTACAACAGCCTCCTAATTGAATGTCAACAGCAAGTGCATGCTGGTTTATGTAAACAACAGCTCTAACGCATAACAATAATGCGTGAAATACCAGATAGGCAAATGATTTTATGTTCAATTACAAAAGATGCTTTTTAAAATTTTTTTTATTTTAAATTAAAATGTCTGTAAAAAGGAAAAGTTTGACATTACAAGTAAAAAATGCTAAAAAAATCATCGCTTTTGGATCAATATTTGGTTGCTAACTGCTGGTAATAAAGAGCACTTGCATTTCCGGATCATCAATGAACAAAAGTGTTTAGTAATCAAATTTGCTAATTAGAAAAGTGAATAATCGTTAATTTCATTTAGACCTCATTAAGCTTTCTGGCGAAAAAAATCTCATTGATCAACTAAACAAATGTAGGCCAATTTTTCAATAAATGATCATACTGACGCTTCCTTGTTTTTTCCGTCAGTCAACTTCCTTAAATTTTTTTAATAAATTATTAAATTTTTTTAATAAATTATGTGCTCTGAAACTTCTTCTCTTTTCAGCCTTTTTCAACCAAACATAGTGGTCAAATGCCCAAAATCACTCAAATGCCTTATTACCTACTACCGATGCTTGGGTTTCACCTTCACCGGCGTCGTCTTCTCTGACTGCCACCAAAATTCTTTATCAAAAAGCGGCCAAAACCGATTAAAACTTATCAACCGCCTCCTCCTCCTCTGGCACCTCTTCTTCCTGCTGAACACCGCCCTCTTTGCCACCAGCTCCCTGGTGAACCTTTGGCCATCACAGCCGGACAACCTTATCAACAAAATGCACCGCTCCCCGTTTAACCAGTACGGCCGCCTGATGAAGTTCAGCGTCGACCGGTACAACTTTGAGTACGCCCACTTTAAGGTCATCTTACGTGGGTCTTTAGCACTGATAGGTCACCTTTTTGTCGGCGACAACCTCCTCAACTACGTCCTCAATCTGCTGTACGGTCGAAAACTGTTGGAAATGATGCTAGCACTGCCAAATATTCGAAAACTGGACGATAACTCTAATTTGGGATTTAAGTTGATTTTGTTGCCGATGTTGTTCCATTTTTTGGGCATCCTTTTTGCCCTGGTCACCTTTGCCCGGCCCTATTTGGTTCTGCTGATAAATTGGGCTTTTGGAACTAACGGTTCCACTAAGTTTTCTGATAAGCAGCTGGAGGACGTCGGTCAGTTGCTGGTAATTATCTTCATCTGGCCGCAGTACTTTTTACTGCAGCTCAAATCTACAGCCATTTACTTTTACTTTATGAAAATTTTTCAAAAAAATTTGCTGTTGCTCAGTAAAAACATTCAAGAATCTTCCTCCTCTTCTTCACTTGATGATCAAAAGTTGGTGGAATTGAGGGGACAGCTTCGATCCTTGGCGGGCCACCTTCGGAAGATTAATAGCCTGTTATCAGCACCGCTGGCTTGGGCGCTGATAAGCAGTGTTCACCTGATAGTGGCCACTGTCTGCTACTTTGTAGTGCTGAACAGGCGGAACTCTTATCACTACTACAGTGTCGTCCTCTTTGCTCACCTTCTTTTTGCCCTTCTTCGACTTGTAATGCTCTCTGTGGCGGGCAGCTGGCCGCCGGCCGCCTATGAGCAGCTGCTGCTCGTACTCTATGAAAACATCGCCAAAAGATCATCTGGAGACCGCAGACTCGTTGATAAGGAAAACAACAACAACAACAACAACAACAACAACAACAGTTGCTCCCTTCAAACTTGGATCGTTTATCAGCAGTTGAGAGGGATGGAAGGCCGTTTTCGAAGTCGCCTCTGCTGGGACGCCGGGGAGCTCAGTCAGGGAAGTCTGCTGGCAGTTCTTGGCTTTGCCCTTAGCTACATTATCATTCTCCTGCAGACGGAGGACAGCTGGTGAACTTCTAAGGAGGGGTGATATACCGTGACATCATTTTGAATTTAAAATTTTTGGTTTGTACAACTCTCGAAGGACCATCTGTTCGCCTTCCCATCTCACCTTCTCTTCAGTCTCAACCTCTCAGCAACAAACAACGGGCGTCAACGTAACAACCAGCAAATGTGAGTTTTAGAAAAGGTTTATCAACAGCACTGCCAATTATGTACACAAGTGGACACATCTGGTGCAGCAGCTCAGCAGCACCTGCCTAGCAATGGCGCAATGTTGTCACCCGCTAATGTTCACCCTCTAGAGCTCCATTTTCCACTTGAGCCACTCGTTCTGTTATCAACACCTCAATCACCTAGGATCATCAACTGCGCACTTATTATAACCAAATGTTTGCCAATAATTAAAGTGGCAGCAGCGACTGAATGCCTGCTATTAAATCGAGGGTATAAAAGACCCGGTAAAGATCTACTGGAACTAGCAGATTGTGCTCTTCTCACAATTACACAAGCAAAAACATGAAGATAGTCCTTGCTCTGGCGCTCGTCGCCGCAGTGGCCCATGGGCACACCATTCCCCCCGGTCGGGTGATGATTCCCGACAGCATTCAGATGAACTCCGACGAGATGATCAACTTCATCAACTCGATGGGCACCACGTGGAAGGTAAGCAAAAAAAAGAAAAGGAAAAAAGTTTAATTAAGCAAACACTCAATTTTTTTCATTTTAATAGGCCGGCCGCAACTTTGACCCCACCACCCCGGAGTACCGCATCCGCGGCTTGATGGGCGTCAAGAAGACGCGAAACTTTAGACTTCCGGTCCACTTTACCGACTCATTCGACGACCTCCCCACCAACTTTGACGCCCGCACCAAGTGGCCCCAATGTAGTACCATAGGCGAAATCCGCGACCAGGGCAGCTGCGGCAGCTGCTGGGCCTTCGGCGCCGTCGAGGCGATGTCCGACCGCATCTGCATCGCTTCCGGTGCCCGGGCCCTGCAGACGCAGATCAGCGCCGAGGACCTCACCGCCTGCTGCTCCGATTGTGGCGATGGCTGCAACGGCGGAGAGCCATCCGTCGCCTGGCAGTACTACATGACCACGGGCCTAGTTTCCGGTGGACTTTATCATTCAAACCTCGGTTGCGAGCCGTACAGCATCGCCAGCTGCGAGCACCACACCACCGGAAAGCTGCCACCTTGTGGTGACCTTCAGCCGACGCCTGCCTGCACTCGAAGTTGTGAGGCCAGCTTCAATCGAAGCTACACCGCTGATAAGCACTTTGGCCTGACGGCCTATACTCTGCCTCAAGATCAGCGGGCGATCATGCAGGAGATCTTCACCAATGGCCCCGTGGAGGCAGACTTTAACGTCTACGCCGACTTTCCCTCCTACAAGTCGGGCGTCTACATTCAGCACAGTGACCAGTTTTTGGGAGGTCATGCCATCAAGGTTCTGGGCTGGGGCGTGGAAAAGGGCACCCCGTACTGGCTGTGTGCCAACTCCTGGAATCCCGATTGGGGTGATAAAGGCTACTTTAAGATTCTGCGAGGTGCTGATGAGTGCGGCATTGAGGAGGATGTTAATGCCGGCCTGCCGAAGCTTGATTAGATCAGACGAGATAATGTGTGTTCAAGAAACTGTAAAATAAAACGAAACAGAGTTAAAACGGTGGTGGTAATGATCTTTTTCAGAGTTGATAGCGTTTGTGTGTTTCAACGACTTTTTCACAACGATCTTTCTTTACAAAAAACTGTTTTTTTGTTTATCAAAATAAAAATGAAAAGGTATTAAAAAATACTAAATAAAAAATGAAAGTAAGGGTAATTGAAACAACAAAAAAGGGGAATGAAAGAAGGGGGTGGTAAAACAAAGCATTTTCGCTAATTTTTACGTCTCCTGGAGCAGCTCTCGCTTCGCCAGCTCAATGGCGCCCACCAGATTACGCCTGTCAGCGGCAAACTGCACCTGGGCGTAGGTGGCCACTGGTCCGAGTGCAAAAGAATGACCACCTGTTGCTGCTGCTGCAAAAAGATCATCTCTGCTGTGCATTGCCTCAAACCACCCGGAAATGGCCCGCTCCACCGCCTCGGCGGTCATCTTAACGCCATTGCCACTGTTTCGTTTGTTCGAGGAGCCAGGGAGCACCTTAAAGATGTCCAGCGCGCCGAGAAGGTAGAGGTGACGCAGCTCGGTAATGCCGCTCTGATTTCGACGGACCAGGGCGCGATAGTGCTGGGCGCCATTGCTTTTCCGAGGCTGCTGCTGCTGCTCTCCGAAACTTCCGTCCTCATTGCTGATCATGCTCGTTAGTCGAAGAAGAAAAACTTGCAAACAAAAGGACTGCATCATCGAGAGGGAGTCGTCGCCCGAATCGGCCGAGTCTTCCAGTTCCTTAGTTGGCAAGAGGAGGATCACATCCAAAGCATTTTCATTTTCCCCGTCCTCTTTCACCGCCACCAGACAGTCGTTGACGTCGCCAATGCTCAGCTGTTTGTGGGCTTTATTTGAACCTGAACCAGAACTTTTGCCCGTACTTTTGCCCGTACACTGCTCCTCAAAGGTGGCCAGACTGCTGAAGAGCTGCAGCAGCAGCGATTCGACTAGGTGGGCGTGGTTGATTTGCTGGTTTGAATTTGAAGAGGAATAGAGAACAGTTCGACAGAAGGTGGCAATGTCGTAGAGGCGGCTGAAGCCAATTGGAAGGTAGCGACAGGGCTCATCCTGGAAGGTCATTGTCGTTGACTGATTATCACCACCACAATCATAAACTGTCGTCCAGAGGTTTTTGGAGCTCTAAAGTGAATAAAAATATGTGAGTTTTGATTGATAAGACTAAAAACTAATGCTCAACACTTACCAGAAGATAAAACTGCTCACCCCGGTGGGCGCACCGGTAGAGGCGAATCTGATTGCTATTATGACTGCTGATTTTAGATTGCCCACCCTCTTGAAGGTTCACCGCCGTGAAGATTTCAATCGACGATTGACAGGTGCTGAAGACGCGATAGTACGACTCGTAGGCGGCCTTCAGCTGACTTAGGCTGTTGATACTTTTTTCTGTAGTTTCGAAAACTTCCGTTTCCGCTTTCTGAGGCGGAATGGTCGGCTCAATTTTACTGCTGGAAGAAGAGGAGTCCTCAACAATTTGATCTCGCTTTTTTGCCAGCTTTTTCCGCCTCAGCGGTGCCTGAGGTGGAGGAACAGCTGATGTTGCTGACATTTCCGAAACTACTTCTTCTTCCTCTTCCGGTGAGACACGATAGTTTCGAGGCGGAAGTGGCGGCTTCACTAGACTGGATTCACTCTGGACTGTTGCTGCTTTGATGGGAACTTTATTCTGTAGCAGATTGGGCTCACTGTAGTTCGGTTCAATGTAGCTCGAGTCGAGGCGTTTAATTTTGAGCAGCGCCGGCGCGTCAGAGTTTGAATTTGAAGAGCTATTTCCGCCGCCACTACCTCCAAAAGGATCAATTGGAAGTTCAGCCTGTCCGATGACCATTGCTGATGATGACTTAGAACCAGTTTGACCACCACTCGTTTTCATCTTTTCCTCAATATTTTTGTAGGCACTCTTTGCAAAGGCGTACATGGGCTCAAATTTGTTGGCTTTCTTTTTCTGGAAGGTGGTAACTTCCGCTTCCTCGGATTTAACCGTTTCTGGCTGTTGAGCGTTTGGAGAGAAGGTCCACTTTGACTTTGACTTGGTGGCTTTTGGCTCCTTAACTGTCTGGTGGTGATATTCCTCGGGGTAGTAGTAGTTGTCGTGTTTTTCATTTGAACCAGAACCACCACTTTTATCCTTCAACTTCCTCACCATGCCACTCGTTTCGCTGCCAATCTGCTTCGAGGTGTTGACGATGAACTTCGACGTCTTGCTGATGTTCTTCCGCATCAGCTTGGTGTACTTCTTCGTATTCGAGCCCTGGACGACGTTTCGCAGCAGCGCCGAGACGGACTTATTTCCGCTGCCGCCGTTTTCCTTTGACTGCTTAGAGCCCAGCGAAGATGATGAGGACTTTGTGGTCGCCCCTGAATCTTTGCTCAGCCGTCGGCCAAAAGCTGAGTGATTTTTCTTTTCTGAGCAATCATCAGAGTCGGAAATATTCTCGAAATCGTCCTCTTCCTCTTCCTCATCGGATTTGATCATGTCAGGCAGCGGATCGCACTCAGAGTCGCTGGAATCATCTGAGGAATCGTTTTTCCTCGCAAAAAATGACCACTTCGATTTGCTGTTTGTCAACTCGTCATCATCGTCGTCATCGCCATAACAATCGGCTAAAAACTGTTCCCTCTTAGAGAGTGGAACGTTAGAAGGTTTGGAGGGCTTTTCTAGGTCAGCAAAACCAGGCAAGGTCTGCTGTTGTGGAGTTCTGTACAAAAGAAGAAAATGCACGGTTAGTTTTGAAAATGCTTAGCTTTTCTCACTTTTATTACCTGTTGTTGTTATTGCTTATGATGTAGTTGTTGTTGTTATTTTGATTGATCACCAAAGTCTGTTGCTGTTGCTGCTGAAGTGTAAGTTCTTTTGTGGAGGCGTTCTTCTTCTTTGCATCTCCCGCCGCTCGGTGCTGCTCCAAGTCCATGGCCAACTTGGCGAGCATCTCATTCCGTTTGACTGGAGCTGGTTCAGTAGAACTTCCACCACTTACTGAACTTCCATTACTACTGCTTCGCCGGTAGCTGATGCTGATCATCGTCGAGTTGCGAGGACTATCTGGGCTGACCGCTGCTGATGATGATGACTGTTGAGCTGGTGGTGAAATAGAAGGAGGTGGTGGTGGCGGTGGGGGTGAAAGTGGTGATGACATTTGCGGTTGGGGTGGTGATGATTTAGAAGGTGGTGATAAAGGAGGTGGTGGTACTGGTGATGTACTCAGCTCTGGTGATGCTGATTCGTAGGATTCTGGTGAAGAGGAGGTATCGGCAGAATCGAGCGAATCAGTGGGACTAGGAGAAGTACTGGTTGTACTTCGATCATCTTCGAGCAACTGAGCCGTCGGACTTGCTGAGCTGGGTGAACAGCCGCTGGCGCCTGAATCCGAGGCAGAGGAAGAGGAACTGTCATCAGAAAAGCAGCAGTCTTCAGCAACAGATTTTGTAGACTCTTTTTTAATTGACTTTTTGAGCAACTTTTCGGGTATCTTTTCCGGTAATTGCTGCTGCTGCTGAAGTTCAGCACCATGCTGTTTACTGCCATTTCTCAGCAGGTACAGCTGGCCCTGGTCGAGGCGGACGTCGGCGACGTCACTTTTCAGCTCTTCCGGCAGCTTCTGGGTGTCTAGCGGGAGAATGGTGCCGTCGTTTTCGTCTAACAAACTGACGGAATTGTACGGCAGCTGCTGCTGCTGCTGTACAAGATGCTCAGGCTTAGGTGGTGGGGGTGGTAATGCTGAGTCGGTGGTATCAAACGACGGTTTCATAATATTTGCAGGTGGTGGCGGTGGTGAAGCCTCTTTAGCTGGCTTTTCAACCGTCGGCTTTGAAAGGGAGATATTTTTCGGTGGTTTTTCGGGTTTAACTGTAGTAGCTGTTGGTGAGGGCGTCTTCTCTAGCAACGCCTGCTTCAGTGGATTAGCACTGTTGCTGTTGGCAAAGGCCGGCGGTGGTGACCGATTTAGCTTGTCGGCGTTGATGGCCGCCCGGGGAATGCGAATGGTGGGAATCTCGGATGATGATGAGGATGATGACGATGATGGACTTTTAGAAGAAGGTGATAAGGGAGATGGGGATGATTTCAGTGGTGAGGATGATGATGATGACTGAGCAACCAGGACCGATGTTTTTTTTGCCTCAATGACCGGTTTTGCTAGGCTGACAATCGGTTTTGAAGGCAAAGAAGAAGAAGAAGAAGAAGGAGTTGTAGGCGGAAGAGGCGGCGGAGCAGAGGTGGGTTTGACTACTGTGCTGGTGCTGGTGGACTTATTACCTCCAGCTTTATTATCACAATTATTTTTCTCCTCAAAAAGGGACTTTTTTAAATTGGCGGCGGCTGCAGCTTTGTACTTGGTGGGCGGCAGCGGCTGCTGGTAGCCATCCTGAATGACAAACTTAATCGGCCCGCCAGAACTGCTGTTTGAATCGCCTTTTGACGCTCGGCCCAGGCCCACCGAGGCCGCCTCTGTCAGCTTAAAGTTGGCGTAGTTTGAGTTGAAGAAGGTGTTGGCCTCTGTGAGCTGGCGCAGCTTTATCCGCTCAGGGTCGTGCTCCTCATCAAAGTCGGCTGAGGAAGTTTGAGATGATGGCGGTGATGATGGTGAATTTTCCTCAGAAGAGGAGTTCAGTTCAGAGGACTTTAGCGACAGCTCAAAGAACTCCTCTTCATCCTCTGAATCCGACGCTTCTCGGTAGATCACCACCGGCCCGCCCTCTTGAAAGGTGATGCCCTTCTTCTTTTTGTTCGAGGGCTTTGAGGGTGATGAGCTGCTGCTGGTGGTGTTAGCGGTGGAGTTTTTTAGCAATCCCATTTTTGGAGGTGGTGGAGGTGGTGGTGGAGGTACAGTCTTCTGCTGCTGATTCCCAATGCCTGCAAAAAAGATGTAAAACAAGAGTTAGTGTTGTTTGCTTTCCAAAAGTGTTTTTCAAGCTGTGTCAGCAGCGGCGTAAAATAACATTGGAAAATGAGAAACTAAATAAAAAGGAAAAGAAGAGAAGAACTCGATTGCTCACTACTAGACACTGTACAGCACGCGTCTGCTGATAAGCTCTTTTACTACCAGTACTCTGATTAGTGATCATCTCTCCTTTTCTCTTGCAGTGGTGATGGTAATGGCCATCATCACCATTACCATCACCACCATCAAACTGTACACTCATCCTCTCATTAGCTGCTGCTCTTTTTTAGAGACAATGTCTCTGGGTAATTAGCAGCAGCAGCATCGTACGCTTCTGACAAGAGAGAGAGGCCTTGCACAATGACACCGCAACCATTTGCCTCAATGAGAGAGAAAGAGAATGAGAGAAAAAAGAGTACTCATCACTACTCAAATCACAGTGTTTCAGGTGTAAAGCTCGGTTTTATCTCCTTCTTTCTCTCTTCTCAGTTCCCTGCGCTCAAAGCAGTGTGTAATTTTAACTTTGTGTTAAACTTCAAAGAAAAAGAAGAAGAAGTTAAGGGGTGAAAAAAGCCGCAGAGGAGAAGAGGAGATCCCGTTAAAATAACGGCGGCGGCAATTGCAATTAGCCAAAGTGGAAAAGTAGAAGGAGAGGAGGAGGGGAAGAAGTCGATTTATCAATTGAATTAGCAATGGAAAGTGACAACGGGTTTGCTGCTGTTGGGGTCACCACCACCACTACCGTAACCGTTTACTATTTTTATACACCTCACTCTCTAATCAATGTCTGCCTTTTTTCTGACTCATCATCATCAGCATTAACATCCATCTCCAGCCGAGAAAAAAAGAAAGAAGAAGCTCGCAATCGATAATAAATAGCATCAACATCCCTGACTGACTGACTACCACTTGGCCACTGGCAATCAACAAAACGTTGGGCTTCTAATTAGATTTATATTTAACATTGCTCGACAGTCACTGACTGACTGACTGACTGACAGAGAAGAGAGAAGTTCAGTAGTGTTCGATGACCTTTTCAAATTAAAAACACTGACTGACAGGTCAGGCCAACTCTTTCTCATCATAAAAAATTAAAAATTTTTATCAATTAGTAAGCGTGTGTGTGTGTGTGTTTCATATCGCCTTTTCTTTTAGCTAGCGGGACTTTACCCGGCGATGACCCCAAAAATTGAGCTGCAGTGAAAAAAAGTGCTCATCTTCACTGCTATTTTTTCTGCTCATTTTCTGTCGTCTGCAACTGAGCTAACCTGTCTGTTTCTAAAGAGTACTTTTGAGCAGAAAAAAGTCTCGTAAACTTTTTTTCTGAATGATAATCAATCAGAGAACACTCCCGCCGCACACACCGATATTTTTTGCCCCTTTTTCTTCTTCCTCGATTATGATGTCGCTGACCGATGACTGAGCGAGTGAATGTGTGCTCAACAACTGTGGCGGTAAATCACCGACTGTTCAATGAACTGTTCGGAAAAGTGCATGCTGAAAAATGAGCTGAAAAAGAGCTGAAAAAAAGGAAAAAACGAGGAAAAGGGCAGCAAAACAAATCAAATCGGCAAAGCAACAGTGACAACAGTGAGATCAGTCAAAGAGCAGTGCACTCAAAGATGGTGATCATTTGGCAGAACAGCATCAGGAAGAAGCATTTTAAAAAATCAGCAAAAAAAGTAAAAAAACGTCAGTAAAGTCTACAGCATCTCACAGTAACAAAAACTATTGCCCGGCTGCAGCAGCAGCAAAGAAACTGAAGCAACAAGTGATGGAGAAATTTGAGAGCAAAGAAGATGATACTGTCAGTAAAACGTGTTCAACTTGCTTGTTTAGCATCACTGTAACTACCTTTTAAAGCTTGGCGACGGTAGACAGACAGACAAATGGGTGGAAAAAAAATGAAACGATTGATCACAATTTAGAAATTCAACAGTTGAACAATAGAAAAGAGAGGTAAAAAGATGTCAGCAAGTCACAAATGTAAAACACTGTTTAGTTTACGCAGTGTAGCACACTGATGTTGGCGATGATATCTGATGTTTGAGCTGTGTTTTGAGTTGTGCATTTGTGACTGACTGGTCGAGAGAGCTCTTTGTTGTTTGTGTCAATCAGCTCTTCTAAGCAGACAGAGAAATGCTGGCAAAAGTTGAGAGTTGTGTGTTTGGAGAATCATGAGAGATGATGATCAAAGTGCTCAGCACCACCACCACCACCACCAGCACCAGCACACATCATGTGCACATTTGCCCAGCTCAGCTCAACACATACTGCAGTTTAATTGGTCTGGGTGTGTGCTCTGTGCTGTGCTCTGTCTGTATGAATGTGCGCATATGTGTGTTGGTAGTGTTGTGTTTATGGGTAGCAGTGCAGTGCTGTGGAAGGATGCGAGGATGCGGAGGATGTGAGGAGGAGGAGGAGGAAAAAGAGAGGAAGATGAAAGGCAAAATGCCTGACAGAGAGCATTTGTTTGCACACTAGAGCAGCACCAAAAACATTACCACCAGAGGTACTGGTAAAAAAGGAGGAGGAGGAGGAGGAGGACATTTGCGTTGCTGCCGTTGTCGCGGAAACAAAGCAATGCTGTTGCGACTGTGACTACAGCGAACACACTGTGCAGAGTCCCCTCTTTGGCTGCTGCTGCTGCTGATAAGGGAGGCATTGGAAACACACTGTGGATAGGAAGAAGTAAAAAGACTGACTGATGGATTGAGAGAGCTGAGAGAGACGAGAATGACCGTTGACAGTTGGCTCACGACAATAACAAAAGCTGAAGTGATAAGAGGGCAACCCAAAGAAAGAAAGAAAGAATAAAGGAGGCGGATTAGAGCGGTAAATAAAAACAATGTCTTAGACAGAAAAGTGGTGGTGATGATGCTCAAAAGACGGATCCAAAACTTTTGATCGGTAGATCCCACAAACAAGTTGAACTTTCAAAGAAATCGTGTGGTTAATTAGCGACAAAAAGGCTAGCAGTGCAAAGACCGCAGCTATAAAAGAAATTATAATACTGTGCAAAATGCAAACACAGTCACCACCAATATCCGCTTCTGGTTAGCAACACATTACACTAAACGTCACTCCGAGGAAATGAGCAGCAGCACTCTGGGCAAAGTGGACAAGTGCACAACTGTTGCTGGCCAGTGACTGTCTCTCTGTCTGGTTACAGCAGCTGTAGTTTTCGGTGAAGCCTGGACACAACAGTAGGCTAACACGAGTTTTCCACCGAGGCGCAAGTTTACGACCTCTCTTGCTCTGGTTAGCACTCTCTTCCTTCCTCGTTGTCCACTGAGTTCAAGAGAAAAGTGCCGCCGCCGCTCTAATGCGCCAAAATAAAGTTTATAGCAAAGTGTAGTGTCTGGTGAACTGGTCGGACAAAGACAGAGACAGAGAGCGGGGAATAAAGACAAAAGACGTCGACCTCTTTCTCCTCTCCTCAAATTGCCATTGTAATGTGCCGTCGCAGTAAAGTGCTGGCACTGAAAGACAAAAGGGGCACCTAAATACGACAAAGAAGACGGTAGCTGAAATGACTGACTAGCAGAGTACTACTACTACTGCTGATTCGTTTGTCCTATTGAACACCAATCACCGTCGTCATCATCATCATCATCATGACTAGGCAGTCTGCTAAGGAAAATTGAAAAAGTAGCCGCCTCCGCCGCCGCTGATCAGCTTTGAGCTACTGAATTGAAAAAAAGTGGAGTAAGACAATAGAAAAAGGAAAACAAAAGAAGAAGGAGAAGAAGAAGAAGGCGCCGATTGATTGATTGACTGATCATCAGCAGCAGCAGCAGCACCCGAGAAAAGTAGAGTAATGTCTCAAAGAAGTAGAAAAATAGAGCAAAGAAGGTCTTGCCCCTGAAAAAGGTGTCACCCTAACGGTGTTGATGGTCACACATTCGACACATTCGAAATAGACTCAGCAAAGCATGAATTTTTAGGGTGACGGTAATTATGTTCTACATTCTGAAATTCAATTCAATTCAAACGGTAATGTACAAATTGACCTCAATGAGAGAAATATTATGCTTCTTTTTACTACTCTACTCTACTCAGCTAGGTGAACCCCTGTTTAAATTACCTTTTCAACAGTTGGTGTTGGTGCTATCAAGTACGAGCGATCACATTTGCCATTGACAGCTGCTGCGGCACACTTTCCTCACTCACTTGCACACTTGCTTGCCACTTGCTCTTGATGTCGACACCTGATAAACAAAAATTTTGCTTTTACTGCTTCAGCAGCCGTGTCAAAATCAGTGTTTTGCTGGCAGTGTAACCACCGAGGTGGTGCTGGTGGCAGAGAAAAAATAGAGGTGAACAAATCGGCCAATATTATTAGCTGTAGTGGTATTAAACTTGGCCTGCATATAATGGGCCATTTATGCACCACCTCATCCTCCTCCTCCTCCTCCTCCTCCTAACCATCCGAATGATGAGTGACTAAAATTGCCTGAAAAATTGCGTTGTTTTAGCTGTTCGGTGATGTTACACACCACCTTTAACAAAAATGCTACAGAGCAGTTGATGCGGAAAGAGAGAGAGAAAGAGATGAAGGGATGCAAAAACATATTATTTTTGGTCTATTGGAGACGTATCGATGATGATGATGATGAGTTGGAAAACGAGCGAGAAAAAGACAAATGCGTCGTTAATCAAATTTTGTTGTTCAGCTGCACTAGGGAGTGGATGATTACGCCTGTTGTCTTTTTGCTCCTTTGCACCGAGAGAGAGAGAGAGAGAGTTGAAGTTGAGCTGTGAGGGTGCAAAAATAGCGGATGGCAATCGGATGGCTATTAATATCATCACATATCATTTATTGTTATTATCAATAAGCAGCAGCAGCTGTGCTGACCAACAACAGTGTGCTGACACCAAAAGTGTGGCCAGAGGAAGGTGATGCTAATTGACCACTGTTGCTGAAACAACAGCCTCAGAAATAAATAAAAAAAGTTCAGTAAAAACTTTTAAAATGAAGATCAATGGGAAAGCAGTGCACTGTACTGTACGGCAACAAAAAAATTGATCGGTCAAGTGAAAAAGTTTTAATCTGTCGTCCACTTTCTAAAACTTTTTGTCGTCCAATTTTAGTAGTCGCTGAAAAAATCGTACTTTTTCTTTGCTAAACGACAAAACGAGGCACAAACTTTTTTTTACCTAAACTCAAGCTCAGCAGTCGTGACAGTCAGTCAGCCAGAGAAAGATATAAGCACACACACAACCAACCAAAACTTCTAAACTTAGTGGACTCACACACATAAATATTATTGGCCGTTCAAATGTGAACGTGAGCGGGAGGTCTCGCGCTTTGTCAAAGTCCAAATAAAAACGATAATAGAGCTGTACAAGCCTAGTCAAGTGAAGTGAAATGTCCAGCTTCAGCTAAATAGCTAAAAATGTCCCAAAACAGACAGATTTGAGAGTGATCTGTGCAACAGGTGGTCAACAGTGAAAGAAAAAAGGTCTGGGAAGGTGCTAAAAAGGTGGTGTCCATTTTTCACTACTTTTTTGTCGTTCCCCAACTAAACAAAAAAAAACCCAGATACCTTTCTAATTTTTCCTTCCCCTCTTTCTCCCCGGGAATGAAAACTCCAACAGTGTTAGAGACAGTTAGTGTCAACCTGTGCGTGTGAGTGTCAACCGACACTGGTCGCAACTCTTGTCTCGTAGTTTTGGGCAAGTGTTTAGCCAAGCGGTGTGCCAATTGTCTCTCTCTCTCTCTCTCTTTAGTCGTAGTCGGCAGACCGTTCTGTGCTGCCGTTGCCGCCATTTTGCTGCCATTGCCCTTTGTCGCCGATTGTTTCTTTTCCATTTGAGAGTAGCTAAAGACGCGGAGCTTAGCACTGAGTGGCGCCAATTCACAGCGGCAAAGACGAGGCGACCACCACCACCACCAAGCCATTCCTCCAAGAAAAATGCTCTGCTCTGCCTTTTTCTTCTTCTCTTGGAAAGAAGAAGAAGTCACAACCAGCAGCAGCAGCAACCCAAATAGACAGAAAAGGAGGCAGACAAAGGCGCCGGTGAATCGGCAGTAACTCGAGAGGAGACAAAACTGACTTGTGACTCCCGAGCAAAAGCGATACAAAGAAAGGCGACATACAAAGGAAACATACAGGCAGGCAGAGATAGGGAAGAGGCACTCTCCTTTAACTGAGAATGTAGATGGCCCACTCGATTAGATGACCCACTGCTAGAGTAAAGTGAAATAAAAAGGTAAAACGACGACACGACCACCACCACGACAAAAGAGCGGCTCCAGGCTCCAAAAGAGCTGGCAAAGTGTCATCGTCATCGCAACGAAACATGCTGACACACTAGTCAATTCAGTTCAATAATAGCAACAAAACTGTTCAAACCTAAATCAAAAACAGAAAGCACAAAAAATGCTGATAGGAAAAGAATGAGTTGTACAGCTAAAATTGTACTGTACTTTTGTTGTACAATCCAAAAACGGTAATTTTTACTACTCAGATATTGCTGTTGCTGATGCGTCACAGAAAGACAGTGTCTCAAAAAAGTCGGTCAACGACAGCAAAAGCAAAAAAGCAAAAAATGAAAGCAATACTTTACTTAGTTTTCAGCCCACACAACTCAGTCAGACAACTGGGAATAATTATCGAAATATTAGCAAAAAGTGACACCTCTGCTTCTTCTCTTTAGCCTCAACCGCAAACTCAAGTAACTTTCATTGACAGAAGAAAAAATGTATTAAAAAGGAGCAGACACAAAAAAATGGAAATGGAAATGGAAAATGGATAGTGCCTGCCTGCCTTTCATAGTCATGTTGGGTCAGCAGTTGAAGCAGACCGACACTCAAATCAAATCATCTCTTTTTGCCGATTTGGATTAGCTGCTGAAATTGATAGCGATATGGCCGGTCAAGTGAAAAAAGGTCGCTTTTGCTTTTTTAGAAACTATCAGGGAGCTGCTATGATATGTGGCGGTCATGGTGAAACCACTTTTTCCACCTACGAGTGAAACAGTGCTAGTGCACATCAGAAAAATGAGCTTTTCTCGTTAAAAGTGCTAAATTTGAAGTGCCAAAAATTAAGTAAGAGAGAGAAAGAGAGGGAGCCCCCAACTTAACCTCCATTTTAGCCCAAAGAGTTGCTACTAAGCAGTAACAACAGTGACAATTACCGGCAGTAATTAGAAAGGGAAAAAAATCTTTTATTTCTTTACTTTAGTCCCGTTCTTTGTCACCATTTTGAGCACTCGTAATTACACACTTTTACAGCTTTAGCAGGTTCCCTCCTCCTCCTCCTATTATAATTATTACTGAATGAAAAAGTAGAGTTTCTTTCTCTTGGTGACACTCAGTGTGCAAACAAACGAGAGGCAATAAATAAAGCACGCACACTTTATACTTCTAATGCTGCAAATGATCACTCCTCTCAAAAACTCTTCAATCGCCTAATGAACAGGTCATCAATTCTATTCAGGTCAATTGCTACCTAAGTGACACTGAGAGGAGGGATGAATGACACACAAACAAAGGGTTGCAAAGTCAATAGAAAAGAAAAAAGAGGAGAAAGACAAAAGAAGATTGAATTAAAGAAAAAAGGGAAGGCTCACGAAAGGCTCAAAGGTTCAATCAATTGGCAATTATCATCATTGTCTTCTAATCATTTTAATCACCAGTGTTTGCCAATGATTATCGAGTCTCTCTGTGTGTGCGTTTAGGTGATGATAAATGGAAGTAAAAGTAGAAGTAAAGGTAAAGGTAGCTAACTTTTAACCGTGTTATAAATAGCAATGACACTATTCTTCGCTTTAACCTTTTTTGTATTTTTTTTTTTGTAAACCTAATCGACCGCAGCGGGACAATTTTTTATTTGCTGTCATGACAGTGCAAAGACACTGAAAACAGGGGGGTAAGTCTGGCAAGCCAGGACTACAGCGAGCCTTTTTTTGCG
>JAALOO010000771.1_pt1 | contig 26561 bp, 20 predicted proteins | sample 7257641 | NCBI WGS metagenome assembly JAALOO01 (sample SAMN14085613, study PRJNA598686) | mite metagenome | biome: ENVO:01001000; feature: ENVO:01001002; material: ENVO:01001226; isolation source: single female mite from University of Michigan culture on fish food culture... ...
AGAGAGAGAGAGAGAGAGAGAGAGAGAGAGAGAGAGAGAGAGAGAGAGAAAATGATACTCACTCTAAAACTGCTGTATTTCGTTCTCGCCAACACAGCAGTTATTATGAAATTTGATGGGAAAATGCTTCATTAATCATGGTCGAATTGGAACAGATGTCTGCCTAGTGTGCTGCACAGATATACAGACACACAGACAATGACTGACTCTACCCTGAGTCTACCCTGATGCTGCTCTTCGCCCTTTTCTCTCTGTTCAGCGCAGAAGCTACTTCGATCGGCTTCTCTGCGGCAGTTTGTTTTTTGCGATTTACTTTTTTTCGCTCTTGAAACTGTTCAATTTAATTTGGAACATTATCTGAACTTGTCTAAATATTATTGTGTTGCAGCTAGGCATTAAATTTGATTTAATAACATTTAAGAGATCGAGACGACGGCTCGGTTGCTTTGTTGTGGCCGACGCCGCTGCCGCCATCACGGCATTTCTTTCCACCATCATCAAGACTTTCTCCCTATCTGCAGCGTTCACTCACCCACAGTTGAGAAGCGGTCGAACCTTTGGCCTTCGACTGCCTACATGGCGTCTATTTAAAAATATCATTAATTACCCAGTGAATTGAACCAAATTGCTGGTCGATTGGATAGAGAGCAAGGAGCAGTGTAGCAGTGTAGACCAGCAGCGGTACCAGCACTCGCCAGTTGATTCGTCCAGTGTGGGCTGTCTGTGTTTCTGTTTGCCTAAGCAATGTAATTGATTGATCCAAAGTGCAATTGAAATTGGCAGGCCACCGATTTCAGTGCTGACGACCACGGAGCCCTCGACTATGGAGCCCTCAGCTCAATGTGCTCACTTTGAGTCTTTAATTAATTTACAGCAGCAGGCAAAATCACTCAAGCACAATGCGGCAAGCAATACTTTACCAATTAAGATTAATGAACGACGATCCTGATAGTGCGTTGACTTAAGATTTAAATTTACCGGATTTTTTAAGATTTAGATTAGGCAGCTGTTTAGCTGACTACTTTAATTACTTTCAATTTTTTTAACTTGACAGTTCTGCAGTGATCACGTACGCAAATGAATAAACTACTTAAAACGATAAGAACAAGAGTCAAAAAAGATGACAACAAAGTGCAAAAGAGAGACATTTACTGAGTCAAGTGCTCGACGTCAAGTTGGTAAACAGCAACTTACCACTTTCAAATATTATCAGCTTGTCTCTGAGTGGATTCTCTTACTGACTCGTGCCCACTAAAGTTGAGTTCTCGTTTCTTTCTTTCTTTCTTGCATTCTGTGTCGCGTCTCAACAGCCTGTCAACTGATAACCACACTGGCCAAGTGAGCGTAACTGTGAATGACTTTTTGTTGTGCCTTTTTCTCTTTTTTACTTCTCTATTTTCAGCTACCAGAGTTTTTTGTGTCATTTCTATTATATGCTTCCAGTGCAACTTCAAACTGTCTTTAGTGTTGAGAAGGGAGTATCAGAAGCGAACAGCCACACTTGAGCTTGTGCAGATCACAATGCACCAGTCAAGAAGGAATTTTCTTTTTCTGCAACATCTCACACAGATGAACACAAAGTAAATCGAAGCCCGCGTTGTGGCCAAGATCAAAAGCCTCCGATGAAAGACGGCAGCTAACAATGGAAAAGGAAAAAAAGGTATGCTGTCTCTCGGTCACTGGAAAATATCACTTTATTTGCTGTATCGATAAATCTCTGAACAACAGAATTTGGCCACTTAGAAAACTATAATAATAATATCGAACACTTGCAATTGAGGGCATTCGGGTAACGGGTCGTTCACGTTGTCTTCCCCGCAGTGCTGGCTCCCTCATCAACGACGATGGACGACGCATTTGCTGGCTGATTGGTGGCCACGGCGGCGGGCAGTTCTGCGGTCAGCAGAGGTAAGGGCTGCAGTGGTAAGGCGAAGAGATTGCTCTGCTTGACAGTGCTGTTCCAGTGGCTCAGTTGCTGTCTTTCCGATCGCTCCATCCATATGTTGCACTGGGGGTCGTACTGCTGCAAAAGAAAAGAGAGAAAACGAAAAGTACAATGCTGTTAATTAGATTTCGACAATCATTGTACGACACGACGTGTGAAGGCAGCTACCTAACGCCTGACTTTAAACGATTCTTGTACCGTGACAGTCTCTTTCGTTCAGCTTCAAAATGTTGCGCCTACTGCTCAATTCTGATCAAATCGATTTCTCGCCTTCTTTCTCAACTCTAGTCACGCTTTCTAACAAAAAGTCTCATTTGAATTTGTGCGCAAACATGCAAAGTGGCACTTTGTGCAATTTTCAGCTTTCTAACTGGATGATTCTGTTTTGTCAACTTTAAACTTTTCTGTACGTTTGTCCCTCATGCCAATTCAGTTGCTGGCTGGTTGGCAATTGTCTCCTCTTTGTCTTGTTTGAGTAAATCGATTTTGCTCTCTCTCTCTCTCTTCTTTCATTCAGTTTCACTACTGCTCCTTGTCTTTACAACTTGGCACCCGCATTTTCCAGGATTTAACAGGCTGATTCGATTGTATTTCTTTGTTACTCACATGTATTGACTTGCCGCCAAGCAGTGTGTTCTCCCATTGGCGGTGCACTGGCTTAACTTTAGATGGGCTGCTTACACTACTCTTTTCAGAGGATTCTCAACTCACTGCTCACTTCAAATTGGTCACGGCTACCGGTTGTGTGTGGAAGTAGTAGTAGTAGCGGGCGATGAACGGCTGTAAAGGCTACCGGCACAGCACTACTGTATCACGTCATTGCATTGGCTATTGTCGCTTATCTAGGTTAGATTACCACCGCACCATCGCCGTCCATTACATTGCATGTTTGCAGTGGCAGTGTTACTTTTATTAGCCAACTTCAGCTGGCAGTAGGCACTAGGCAACAGCAGAAGCGGCTAGGGCCGCGTTGAACTGTCCTCTGCCATGGTCGCCTAATGGCCGTACTCGGAGGACTATTGCCAACTTTTATGGGTCGACACATGCACGTACTGGCGGGGACCGGTTGAGAACATGTTTGCCAGCTTGTTCTTAACAAATAACACTGCCAGCACAATAAGCGCGGCATCTCGCCAAGTTTAAACTTTTTCTCTTCAATGAATTATGGAACAAGCTGCTAAATTGCTCACAAATTCTTTTCATCGTTCGCCATTTCGGCTTACCATTCTCCTTTTGCTGCTCTCTCTTTTTCTCTCCTGCATCATCTCCTGCTGCCATCGCATATCTGTGCGCCCGTACTCTTCCTCACTCGCATCAACCCTCGCCCGTGTCTGTGTTTGTGTGTGTGTGTGTGTGTGTTGGCCATGTAATTTACACGAGATCACATTCGATTATAGCTTTTATTATTATTATTGCCATTATTAATAACAACAACGGCAAACGGTGCAGAGGCAATAATTGTGCGACGTGAACGATCAGCAGCACGACTGTTGCCGGATCGCGCCAAACGACTCCCCCTTTTTGCCCTTTTTTGTTGGCCCATTCACCCGAGCAGACTAGACAGTGCTCCGAACTGCTTGCCAACTACTGCCGCCACTGCGACTACTGCTACTGCTACCTCCCGGCCGTAATCCTCACACCTCACCACTTTGTCTGCTCGACGGCCACTCGCTCTGATCGAATTTACATTTGCCTCCTTCATATGCATCCTAGTACAGAGTGCATTACAGACGGTACCAAACACAACTGCTGCTGTAGAAGCAGCACAAAGTGAATGGCAGAGGAATTAATGCGCGTCCGCGCTCGGTGGCGCCCATTGAGTGCCCCCGCCGATTGGAGAAAGAAGAATCGAGTTGGCGCTTTGCTCTACTTATTAAACTCTTGTTTATTGTGCCCACTGCTCGAGTCATCCATTTTACTCGCTCTCCTTTTACAAGTCTTGTCTTTCTGTGCTCCTCATTTATCCCTTCAGTGCATTCTGCAATTGCTCCTTTGCATTTTTTAGCGCATCGAGATAGATGTGCGAGCAAATGGCGCGCACTTTGGTGCCACTTATTAAGAGCAATTTGCGTCCGATTGGAATTCGTGCAAACGAGAGAACGATATCCTCTTTAATTTTCCTGCCTACCGCCGTTTTTGGCAGAGCAAAAAACCTTTCTCCTTTTCCCTCTCCCTTTCTTTGAAGCATATCTGAAGCAGTCTATTAATCGAATAATTTGAATATTTTCTTCACTGCACCAATTGTGTGACTGCCTTTGAATTGACCCAAATTGAACCAGTCACTCGATATTGGCAAATGGGCCAAGCTTTCATAAATGCTCGATGGCTCAATCGATGGCTTTCTGTTTACTCTCAAATGCCATAGCCTCCATATTTCAATAGACATATTTTTGTCAAGAAAAAGTGTAAATTTTAATTTAGTCAGCCATTGATGCGGCCAGCAAAAATGGGTAGAGTCGATAGAAAGGCTCCTAAGTGTGGTCGGCAGTAATCGATGCTTTGTGTACTCCTATTGTGAGCATCTGCTTGCAGCATACACTTTTTCACTTTCACTTTAACTTGGTCTACTTATGAATTCAACTGACATTGCGTCGCCAGGGCCTTTCAAGTGCAGCAGGCCATTTAATTAGCTGTCACATTGTATGTGTGTGTGCTCCCTATTTTATTGCACTGCTTGGTTTGCCTAATTAATTACGACAATGTGCATTGATTAATTATCGATAAGCAACAGAAAGCTGGAGTTTATCGATTTGCTTGACTGCAGAAAGAAGCAGCAAGTTTTTAAGATACTTGAAGGGCAGCGCTAGCATATAGTCACATTATTGTCTCATTAAAGACAAATGGCCAAAACCGGCTTTGAAACAAACAATCGATATATTAGTCGACTATACTTCTTGGTTGCTCCTTTTGCTGCTAACAATTCACCTCAGCCTTTATTGTCCTCCTTTTTCGGCATGGTATAAATAATACGCAGTGTTGCAATTTGTAAAGTCAGCCCATCGAATGAAATTTTATAAATTTCAATTTAATCATGACAAATTGTGCTCAGTAGTTTTTTTTATAAAAATACAAATTTCACTTAAAGATATTGCAGAAGCAGTAGCTCCACCGTATAGAGCAGCTTTTTCCAACACAGATTGTAGCCATTAGCCATTAATAGTGTCTGCTTATTGATCGATTATGTTTGCCCATCTCTCGGCCTTGTTTATACTCTCTGTCTATCGTTTTCTTTCACTGTCCGTTTCTCTTCCTGTTTGTTTGTTTATCTAGTTGATGTTTGGCTTTAAATTTATAGCAAACAAAAGCATCGCTAAACACTGATGGAAGAAAGCACATTTACCTTGTTTGAGTGTTGCCACAACTGCACTTGGCCTGCAAATGCTTCGCTGCCCAAACGAATGGCCTCGTTCTCGTTGGTTGCAGTCGGCGTCGTCGTCATCCTTCTTCTTGCCTGCTGTTCTTTAGTGGACACATTCTCGACGATCACACTTTGTCGTGTAGTTTGCCATATTTCCACTGGCTGTTTGCTTTCGTACTCAAACTTGCCTAAAAGATATGTTCAAGATTAGATAAGTCAGTGCATCGGCGACTACTACTTCAGTAGTTTGAGACAGCTAATCAAATTAAAAACTTTTCTACTGAGCAAACTTACACTGTAAATCTATGCTCCTCTGCAGTGCCTGCAATTGCAAAGAAAAGGAAAGCAGATTGAGCTTTAATTAGTGTCACTGAACACACACAGCAATGAGCTTTATGAAAACGGAGAGCACTTACCAGACCTGAGTAGGCGAATTCTCCAGTGCTTTTCAGACTGATTTGAATGCGCAACGTTCCTTCGGACAGTTCGCTGTCTGCCTGCTGCCAGTGGCTTTGCAGATAGACGGCAAAATAGGCCTCCATGCTGACCAGCAGTGCGTTGTTTGCCTGCGGAGAGTGCTCGCTGGCCGCCACTTTGACCGGCACAGTTAGCTTCATTTGAGCAATTTTCACGGCGGATGCGTTAGTTGGCTGCTGTTGCTGCTGATGGTGGTGCAAGTCACTGCCGTCCAGTGGTACGTTTGCCAGTGGAATAGTATCGCCAGTCGGTGTTTGCAGTTGCACTCGTAGTCGACTTTTTCCCTCGCTGGACTTTATTTGAATGAGACTCAAGTGGGCCACGGTCAGTTTGTATTTGCTGATTACCGTGCTCAAGGAGTGCTCGGCGTAGATGTAAGTGCTCTGCGGCCTAGCGGACGAGCTGCCATTGAGCCAAAGAGAGGTCGACGGTTTGGAGATTGAAATCGATTTTCGCATCTCCACACTCGCCAGTTCATTGCCGAGCACTTGGACATAGTCGCACTTGTAGTTGGACGCCTCAGTAATGCAAAAATCGAAGCTCGAGGCTGTAACATTGTGACTAGCTTTGAACTCGCCTACTAATTTGCTCGCCTTACTGTTCACTTTGCGCTTAAAGTACTCAAGGATGAGGTGGTGCACACAATTGGTACTTGAATTTCTGCAAACAATTGTTTATGTGGAAAAGTTTTAAAAAAGTTTATTTTTTCTTGCGTTCCACAATCCACTTACCTTAGTTCATCTGCCAGAATCTGGTCAAGTGGCTCAAAGCCGTACTTGGGCCACCTTTTGTCTTTGGTCTGCGACCAGAACATCAGATCGACGTCGTCAATGAGCAGCTGCACTATGTGCTGCTTAATTTGGCACGAGTTGGCACTGAGAAAAAGCCCACTGAGTTTATTTTGAACCTGAGACCTGTTGATCGATCGGCGATATGCATGAATGGTGGCAATGGTTACCAGATCAGAGGAGTGCCATTTTAGGTTGAGGCCCTCCTGAACAAGCTGCAGCGCAGTGTAGTTGCCTAGGTTGCCAAGCATCTCCAGAAGATCTATGGTGTAAAGCTCGCTTGTAGTAGAAGAAAGGCTGCCTGAAGGGGATGGCTCAACGTCAGCCAGTGTTTCCTTGATTCGCTTCAGCAGGTGAGAACTGAGTAGCTCCTTTAGCTTGACCAGTTGTTCACGTTGTGCAATCTGCGTGAGTGCCTGCAGTAGAGCGGTCTCCATGGGACGGTTGTTCACCTGGTGGTGCGCCTCATGTGCCAGGTTCTCAATGAGCCATCTCGAGGGCCGGTACGTTTGCGCCAGTAGGCGAGCGGCCAATGTCGCTTTGGCGCTTGGCTCCCCGCCACTCTGATTCTGCAGACTGTACAGCAACACGTGCTGTGCTGTTTTGGAGCTACTCTGCAGGAGCAGGTAGAGGAATGCGGCGCACATGTCACTGTCGGTGAGTCGCAGCAGAGTGGGACTGCAGACGAGTTGAATGTTGTGAATGGTGCCAATGCGCCGTAGATCACCAATCAGTGAGTTGTGCTGGTGCATGCTGTGGTTGAGTTGCTGCTCAAGGCTGACCAGTCGAAGCAGTGAGTCATACTCCGCCTCTTCACCCTTCTTTGTCGCCGCATCGAACAGTTTGGTGTAGTAGTGGTACTCATTGCGGCCAAGTCGGGCACGCAGGCGATAAAGTAAATCAGAGTACTTCTCCTGCAGTAGTGTGTCTTCTACAACAATTTTTTAACAAGTAAGAACAATAACTTGCTACAAGTGAGCACTTACCTTTGTTCGCCTCTCCAATAAGTGACTCCTTTTGACTTTCAGTGTATCTTTCCTGCAGTTCATTCAGTACATCTCCCATCTTGTGATTGAAAACTTTTTCTTTCTATTTTAATAATCGAGACGTTATATACTCTTTTTATCAAAAAGGTTAAAAATGTTTACCTCTAGCTGATGTTCATGAATTGTTGTACAGTACAGGCTCAAGTCACTTGGGCCAAACGTTGTAGTCACTTGGCCATCTAATTATAAAAATATATTATTTTTACTCTAAACTCATTAGAAATGCAAAAAAGTTAGACTTACATGAATTGATAATTTGTTTCAGCTCATTGTCGATGTGTTGAGTGAATGTGGCGGTAATGTTCAGAATTGAGTCGCTAGACAGTGGAAGCTCTTTGTTTTGTTCGAATAAAAAGTCAGTAGTTTCGATATGTCGTTCAATGATCAAAGGCTCGATATGTGCATTGGATATGTTTGTTTCGAGTTGTTCGTCAGAATAATTAGTAGAGTTGAGTGGACAGTAGTGCGATCGATGCTGACCGAGCACACTTTTCTCCACTGAATCATAGTTGGAACTGTTGAGTTGGGTGGCCAACAAACTGGTGATGAGCTTCTTGAAGTTTTTAACATCTAAATTAACTTCTTGTTTAGTGAATCTAATTTGAGGTATGGTTCCATCTTCAAGTTGGATGAACCAGAAAGGCAATGAAAATTTGGACGAAGGGTTAGCGTGGCAATGGAGACACTTGTCTGGTCTCTGGATTTTTTCCCAGAAAAGAAGGGAATGACACTTGCTTCTTAGTTCACTTTCCATTGATCGCAGCAAGTCTTGCTCAAAATCGTCGTGGTGTGAACTAGACGAGTCCTCCTCATAGTTTGGCAGTATACTTCTGATATCGCTCCAAAGGTGCTCAAATGTTTGGTATATGCTGCGTTTACTTCTCTCTTTCAGGCTCGCTCGTTTTGTTCTGTAATTGTGAACATTACTTATTACCTATAAACATACTACGATCAAACTAACCTTTGTTTATTGTCACCAGATGGGTCAGAATAAAAATCAGAAATGTAGACAATATACTTCTGTCCGTTGAGACGATCTTGTTGGTCGCCCACACCCCAAGTGACCTGGTCAAGGCATCGCACTAGAACTGTAGCTCTAGTACTGCCATTTGGAGTCAGGCGTGATTGGACAACGCTGCTAAATGAATATTTACGGATGGTGCCGTACTGTTAAAAAAGAAAAACAGACAACGTTAGAATAAGACCAAAAAATGAATGAGAAAAACTCAGGAAAAACTACATTGTCAAAATGATAAAATGACATCACCGCCTGACGCTTTAGTTAGACTTTGTCACAACAGTTTCTATCTATTTGACGCGGCAAAACTTTGTATTTGCAGAACCAATGTGTTTCTCTACTGGTGACAGCCGTCTGGAATTAGATTATTATTGCCCGTTACAGCACTAATTTGTGCCTTCATCATCCTTACTGCTATTCTTCTAAATTATCAATTGTTTTTGCCATCGACATCTTTCAAGTGTTAACCCCTGCTCTGCCACTGCGTGTCATCATTCGCTCTTTTCTATATTATAAGCTAATTAGATTCTTTATATTATACGCTGTTTTCTAGTTTTCAAACGCGCCATAATTAAATTCGTGCCAAGAATTTTGAAGCAAATTACAATATCGAAAGGCGGCAACTTTTTAATCTGCCAATTGTCTAAACCGGAAAATTAGCGTTCAGGCAAAGGCTACCATTGCTCACACTCACTTTCCACCCTAGAAGACATTTGTTCTGTGGCCATGTTGTTGTTCAGCTTTGCTGTTTCGAATTTTTAATTTTGCCTAAATTATTTTGCTTCACTTCTTATCGATAAAGAAAAATGTAATTTCATATTAGCTTTTTGGGACAACAAAGAATCAAGTGAAAGCAAAAGAAAATAGCGTCTGGGCTTTTGAGCAGGCAAAGCACGTCATCCGTTGATTATACATTCGCTACCATTGTTTGCAGTTCGCGCCACTTTGTCAGCCAGACTGCTCGTCCCGCCTGCCGAGTTACTGAGTTTTGCCTACTACTGAAAGTCGTGCCACTTGAGTTTGCAAGATTGATGCAAAGCACTGTCTTGATTTATTGAATCCTTGTCTTCGTCCTCCTCTTCATCCTCCTCTTCGTCCTCCTCTTCGTCCTCCTCTTCTTCTTCATCCTCCTTTTCGTCTTCTTCGTCTTCGTCCTCTTCGTCTTCGTCCTCTTCGTCTTCTTCTTCTCCTTCGTCATCGTCAACCTCTTCTTTTCCGTGGAGTCGCAGCCGAAGAGGTAGTATCGGTCCTTCGGGCGGAGTGGCAAGCGCCTCCATCCACGCCGGCGCCAATGTGCCTGCCCCTGCATTGAAGGTCAGCCAGCCTTCGAGCAGCAGAACCAAGCCGATCTCCTGCAACATTTCGAGGGGCAGAGCTTGGGCAACACTGCTTTTGATCTGGCTTTTGTTTCCTCGCTGTTTGTTGTAGTTGGGCTTGAGCAGCTGCAGGAAAGCTATGACGCAGACTTCAGCGAAGTGAGCTGTGTCTCGCGAGATAAGGCCACAGTTGTTGAGAATGCTGAAGGAGAGCAGGTCACGGCCGTGTTGTCGACTTTCCTTGAAAATGCTGTAAAGGCGGGCGTTTGATTTGGCAGTTCCTTTTCGAACAGACCGTTTGTGTGCGTAATTTCGTTTTCCAGCACAAAAGAGAGAGGAGATACCACAATAAATAGCCGCCATCAGTAGGTCGCAGACTCCATCGCCCGACGGTCTTTCCAAGTTGACGTAAATTCGGGCCAGTTGCTTTGCTTTCTGTCGAGGATAATTTGAACGCAGCATAAACTTGACTGCCCGACGAAGATGTGCCTTGTAGTAGGAGAAATCGTTCAGGATGCGAAGGAGAGACGGGTGTTCTTTAAGCTGTTCTTTGATTATCTCTTTAGCGAGAGGCTCTGATGCAGACGGCCACTCAGCAAATGAGGATGGCTCTTGAACTTTTAGATTTTCCAACACTGTTTTTGCCCATCTTCTCAGAGACCTCAAGGTTGGCGCTGAAAAGATAGAAGTTAAAAGGTTGAAAGTTTCAAATAGCGCTAAATGCTGCTTACGATCAATTTTTTGTTTTGGGAATCGCGGATCCTCGTATTCCTTTTCTCTGTATCGGCGAATGCTAACAAACAGATTGATAACATCATCAGAAGGTGTGAACCGTCCGTCAACAGTGTCCTTGCCCAAAAGGCAACTGGGGAGATACTTTTGTCTGTCCTTAGCAAAAATGCTAGTGTACTTTGAATAAATTCCATCATAAGTGCTGCTACAACACTTTCTCTTAGTCGGATACTGTCGAAGAAGACGTGTTATGATCACTTGTAGCGAAGTCTTATCTTCGGAGGCTTTTATCAGGTGTGCAGAGTATATAATATGCCACTCTTCTTTGAAGTTGGCAATTAATATTTTATTTTTAGCCTTTTTCTGACTTGAGGAGAGAATCTTCAGTGCTTCCACAATGTTGGCGTCAGTTGGGTCTGTTGGTTGGTCATGCACCGGATCAACATCGATGTAGACTATGCAAATTAGAAACAATTGATTAGATCAGAGGATGTGAAATACAACAGTTTTACCATCAGGAACAGAAGAGTACGCCTCTGAGTACCTGCCATCGGTACGCCTGCGATAGTCGTCAGCTGGAGCGACTTTATTTGGAAACTTTGTAGAATCCTTAAAAAGAAACAAGGGGGAAGGTTAGCGGATACTAGTGTAAACAAAAAAAGAAGTTACCTGCAGAGGATTATTTTGGGGGTGAATGAGTTGGTGCCGCTTCAGTGCGTTCTGACTTTTAAAAGCAGCGCTACAAACTTGGCAAACAATACTTTTGGCGCGATGAACACTTGATCGATGATTGGCCATGTATTTGCGATTGGCAAACACTTTTGTACAACCAGCCACTGTACAGGCTACAGACTTTTCTTCTTCTGTCTTTGAAGACACCTTGCTGGTGGAGGTCTTTTTGGCAGTCGACTTTGAGGTGGAAGCTGAGTTGAAGGGGGTGATCTTTTGAGTGAGCGGTGTTTTGCTGGTGTTCGCTTTCTTACCACCATCGTTGCTGCTTCTTCCCTTGGCTTCATCTGCGTTGGCGTTCTTCAGCTTTCGAGTCTTCTTGTTCGGTTTATCGCTTTCGTTGATGAAGATCACTTCATCGCTGTCATCCGAATCATCACTGCTAGTCAGGAGGACGATCTTCTTCCGCTTGTATTTGCTCATTGCGTCGAGGAGCTGGAAGATGTTGCGTCTGCGTCAGTTGCCACGACGTGAACCGACGATGGTCTTCGAATAGCCAACACCGCGCAGTTCTCAGTGCTTCTGCACAGCGAGATAGATAACAAGAGCCGATTCGCAGGGTCTTGGCCACACGTTGGTTTCGCTTGGGTTTCAGCTCGTTCACTGGACGAGTCGGACGAGAAAAATGGTGGACTTCAGAAAGAAAAGAGGTGAAAAGGCAGACAAAAGGTAGAAAACAATAGTGATGAAATCCAACCGTTCAGAGAGTCGTTCACAAACTATGTAAACTTTACCCGGTAAACAAACTTGGCTGATGAAGCGACTGAGTCTTCACGAAGAGTACAGGGACTCGGTTCGCTGGTAGCAATAATATCATTAGTAGTCACCCTAGGTTTATTCAATTGCAGTCCATGTTCACTCTCTATTCCTTCATCTTCGCTCTCTATCTACACCCACTTCATTCATCTTGTTCCTCATCATCACCACCACCTCATCGTCTTCTTCTTCTCCTTCTGTTGTTAATTAGTCAATTGAAAGTCTATATTTTGATTACCCCCTTAATGGTGCTGCTGACTAATCAGAATTCGAAGTGAGTTTGTCTTCTCAGAACCGGCAAGCATCTTCTACTGAATGCCACTTTTATGCAAATGCGTACGAGCACTGAAGGTTCAAATGGAAAGCAAATCAGAGGCGTTCATTGAAATTGACTATGAGAAACTGGGAAGCTGTCAATGTGGATGTGAATATTATTAAGCGATCTTAACGTGATTGACATGTCTCAATGGTAAACAGCTCGAATTTGTATAGTTCACTCGTCTGAAAGTCTTGACTTTTTCCTCAGATTAGCTCAACTAGAACTTTTCTCTTTGAAAACTGCCCTACTGTGGACACATCCCACGGAGTTGAGTTTAGTTTGTACTAAAAAAAAGTTGAAAAGCATTCAAAGAAAAGTCTTGCAAAAAAAGAGAAAGAGAGGAGAGCTGACTTCAGTCACTTGGCACATCTTCGCTCTGATTGCCCGCTGCGTGATGCAGTGACATATATTATTGATATATTATTGCATTATTGCATTATTTAAATGCTCTTTTGGTCAGCGGCGTTGACTAAAAGGGGCCAGTGGGCAGTGAGTGAGTGAGTGAGCGAGTGAGTGGACAGCGTCATCAAGCACTGAACAGTTTGACGGTGGCGAGCACTTTCACTTGACATGGGCGATAATAGCGCACAGAGGTGAATGATGGATCGATCTGATGGCCGTGGACTGCTGCTCACACTGCTGCCTCCGCGGCTGTCGCTGATTTGACGACAGTCCGCCAGCCCGCCTAATGGCACTGCCGATGCCGTCAGAAAAAAATACAAATTTTGAGACCGTTCGTTCTACTAATCTATTGAATAAATGCATCACTATAGTCAGCAGCTAAAATATTCAGTTACTAGGCTAAGAGCAGTGCATCCTCTGCATTTCTGCACAGTTTAAAGTGTTCGAAACTTTTCACTGTTTACCCGGCCAGCTGCACTTGTTTGTTTTAATTAATTTTTTGTCTAAAACACTTGCCGATAGGAAAAACGATGGAGATTTATCGTCGCTCCATGGCAGAGCAGTGCAAAAGTGAATGAGGTGTAGGGTAGTGTAGGAACGAGAACCAAAACGGACAGCGCCCAGTAGTAGGCTAGTGATGGGCAAGTGTTTGCATTGGCCACTTGGAGAGCGCAACTCAGCACCATATCGTTTAGCCACTTTAAGTAGCCAAAATGCCACTTGCAATTAGGGCAATCGTCTCAATGATCACCCTCTTGGTGGCTGGACTTCAAAACCACTCACAAAGAGCCCTCTGAAAGTGCACACACTGAGTTTGATGCATTGCTTCTGTTTTTCCTTGCTTTGTCAGTCAGTCACTTTGCTTTCTCCGTCTGTCAGTTTTTCTTTAGCTTGGTAAACGCTCTTTCTCCAGAATTGTTTGAACATACACGCAAATTGCTATGAAGACAACCCCTTGCGCTCTTCATTTGCCATTTTTGTGTGCTAATTGCACTGGCAGTTCTGCCAACAATACACACACATACACAAACTATTGTTCGTGCTCCCTCTAATGATCAGACCCATGTGTGCTGCAATATTAATTATTATTACTCCTGGATCACAGCTTTTGAATTAATCGACCGCTAAGCGATGAACGGCACAAAAGGCAATAACAGAAAAAGGTGCAATAATAATAGTGAAATGTGGCAAACGGTCCGTATGGGCCAAAACAATAAACAAATTTGGGCGTTAGTTATGCAAAGACTGGCCCCAATAGCTGTGATTTTGAGCAGACTTTCACCGTTTGACACCAAGCAGGCGCCTAGCGTCCTTGGTCTCGGCGTCAAGTGAGGCCACTAATCAGTGGCACCGCTGGTGTCGCTCCACCAGTAGCAGCTCTGCTCGATTACTGACACTGCCTTGTTTACTTATTAATGCCAATTCGCTCCTATGCCCATTAAGCGGTCTCTCCACTGTGCTAATTGCTTTTGTCAACTTGCTGGCACTGCTGCCACTGCCGTTTGCCAGTACATTTTAATGATGCAATCACGTAATGAGACAGAAAAGAGCTTTACTAGCCAAGGTGCAGAGCTCCTGCTTCCTCCAGAGTAAGGCTGCACTGCTGGTGTACACTGACAGACAGACCGGGACTGGCACCACTTTCACTTACTCTTTCTACTTTTTTTTACTTTGCACTAGTTCATTCAGTCGCTTTCATTTTTTGTCAGAATGCCTTCTTCTTAGCAATCGATTGAAAAATTGCGTGTCTTTTATCTTTATTTTAAAGTAAATGAATGTGCTCAGTGATGGCAAAGTGTGAGAAAGAGAAGCTTTGCTAAAACAGACAGAAAGAAGTTCCAGATGAAGAAGTGCTCGTGGCAGTATTTTGCAGTGTACAATCAATTAGCGTATTGGCTCAGTGCCCGGTGCTTCAGCAGTGAGTTGAGATGGTGGCCAACTGCTGCTTCACATTGCACCCAATGAGCACATCAACAGAGAGAAGGCACTGCTAGGCTTGATAAGCAGCATGAGCGATGCATTTGGCCTGAAGTAGGTGCTCAGCAGTGGAACTGATGTGCGCCTTACGTGCTTGCCACAGACAATGGCCCCCGACTGGGCCGCCTAGGCAAGGTGCCAATTTGGCCAACTCACTCAGTCCTCCTCCTCCTCAGTCCCACTCGGCACATTTGCCAGCTCATTGGCCATTTGTGATGGCGCCCAGACACTTTGCATAATTTCATTCGTTTTCTCTTTCATGTGTTTTTGCTGCTTCAGCTCACTTTGGCAGCCAACTTTAAAACATTGCCTCTTTTTAGCTAATGCAAATTGTCTAATTGTTTGGGCAATTGAATTGCCTCTATCGCTGCACAGTCTCTTTTTTAGCGTTTTACTTAATTTAATTTACAGTTGTAATTTTTTACACAAATAAACACAGTGGTACTTTATTTAGAGCTCAAACACAGTCCGCTTTTCTGCTGTTGCGCTGAAGTCTTTGCAAAGCGCAAATGACTCGCAAAAGAAAAAGCAAACGGACCGTACAAAAACAAATTGTCAGTTAGACTTACACAAGAAGAAGAGCAATTAAAAAAATTGTTTTACTTTTATAGAAAAGTCCTTGCTTACTGACCTGGACGTTATTCTTTTTTCAAGTTTCAGTTAAAAATAAATTTCGTTTACAGCATTTCTGATTATTTTAGTATTGCAATACTTTACTTAAATTAACTTATACTAAGAAAACAGCATGATTTAGCTAGTCAGATGAAATGTGCTCAAGGTAGAGAGGTGTCGATGTGTGTCAGGGGACACTCATTGGTCAACTGAACGCTCACTTTACTCTTTGCAGTCACTTAGTAATTGATGGATTGAATGTCACTAATTACAAATGGCAGTAGCAGTGCTGACTAGCTTTAATGCTGTCAGTTGGTTGTTTTCTGCTATTGTTTCTCTGTTTTCTTGGCATTGCATTGCGTTTCTTCCGGTTATGTTGCTTAATATATTGTGTCTATTTAGAAAAACGCTCCAGTGCTTACAGTATGGACTGAGTAAGGGTAGGCGCCGTGGTTCGGTCGAGGTCCATCGGCTTGCGCCACATGGTCGCTCGCCTTGCCGTTAGAGTCGTCGGAGTTCGATCATGCTGTGTCTAATGGCCCGTGTCGGCATTGTTTACTTCTCTCCTTGCCTCTCTTTCTCTCACTTACTTCGGTTTCATTTCGTCGTCTGTAGCTGGCTGTAAGGAACAATTTCATGGCAAAAAGTCATGCAGAGAAGTTAACTTTGTCTCACCCACTCTCGTTTGTTTATCTGTGTTTGTACTGCCACGGTCGAGCACTGCAGAGTCAGCGGCAGCAGTAGCAGTCAATGTTAATGTTAATGTCTCAATCTAGAATTTGCTTATCGTTTTGCAGCCTCTTGGCACCGAGGCCGGTGCCATTGCAATCTGCAGGCAGTGCTAACAATCATCAATAATGCATCCTCGCGAGCTGTTAGTGTTGCTTGTGACACCCAGGCGACTCTGTCGGTGCCATCATTAGGTCGATTTGTCGATTCCTGGTGAGCCCTACCGGAGTGTCACCGACGGTGTCTACTGTGCTCTGTGGCAGAGGGGCACTCTAGGCAGTAGCAGCACTTACCTCGCAGTGTAAATGTGAAATAAGGTCAGAGTGTTGTCGGTGCCAATGGTCACCACCGGTGGACTGCGCTGAATTATTGATCGACCATGAGGATTCATTTATTTGCAGTGGATTATCGATGACTGTTGCCGTCGCTGGGCTAGAGGCGCTTTGAGGGGGCTCGTTAAACACCGATGAGTTATCCACATGCTGCCCGTCCACAGTTGAACCACTAGTCACATTGGCACTCTTGGCCCACAATTCTTCAGCACTGCTGCTGTTGCTGTTGTTGTTGTCATTGCCACCACCACTGTGTTGGCTGGTTTGATAAACCAGATTGACCGCTGTACTGCTGTTGATGGTTGTGTGTTGCAGCACGGAAGCGACTGTGCTGACGTCAGTAGGCAAGGCCGAGTAAGACTTTGTTATTGATAAAATAATTAGCACGATAATAGTGGAAAGTGAGCTTCTATGAAGCATACTGTGAAGCCTTGCTGATGGCCACACGTCTGGTGTCACCGAGCGTCGACAGTTGGCCGTCACTGGTTCAGGCGTTGGTATGCGCTTGAAGTAGCGCCTGTCTGATAACTTCTCTGACCCACGTCGCACGGCCGCTTGTCGTTTTGACGTTGACAACATTGTGATTTTCATTTTAAATAGAAAAAGACACTTTGAATAATTAACATCAATTATTTTTAGTAGCAGTAGAATGCATATGTAGACAAACAAATGATGCTTGTCACCGGAAAACGCCACCAGTTTCTTTGCTTGTCTTCTTTCATCCTTTAATTAGCAGTAGCATTGCAGTGCTGCGGTTTACTGCTTGACATGTCCGGTGGCGTAGGCTGGTAAGGGCAGCAAAGGGTAAAAATTTAAAATGTGATATGTTGACGTTGGATCGAAGTGCTCAGCAATTATGACAAAAGCCACCGTGTCAAAACAGCCTCATTTGGAAGGCAAATGAGTAGAAGAAGAGTGAACAGAAAAGATGATGGCGAGTTGCTGTTAGCGGGGTAGCCTTTAATTAGATTGCTGTCTTGTTGTCACTGTCAGCATTGTCATATTTGGGTATTTTAAATCTAGTAATAGAATAATTTAATTATTGGCTATCGTTTTAGCTGGGCGAATAGTTGGCTGAGTGATGCAAATGGCAGAAGTGTCAACGGCGCTGCTGATGCTGGTGTTTGCTGGCACGGGTGTCAGTGGCTAGTTGTCGATGGATCTCTTCCACTGCCGGCTTACCATTATCAGCATCGTGAAATAATCTTTTTTTGGATGCCGTAATAGTTGGTGGATTGCGTGGCACGTCGCGCTGGCCAGCTGCCGGTGCAGAACAGTTGTGACAGACTGGAGTCGGCGAAAAAGAGTGACTGAGCCCTGCACGCTAAGCGATATTGCCTTTTATATGCTTCGGGTTCACCAGCAAAACCCGACAGCAGTGGGCAACGCTATGCGCACGCACAGCACTGAACAGAGTGTGCTGCACACACTTCCCTGAGAGACATTCTTTCACCAAGAGTACTCTCTTTTTGGCGGCAATGTTTTCTTCTGTCCTCCTAATGCCTGGTAATGGGTCGGTGTTTACGTTTGCTGGCAATGATTTGAACCGCTGATACCGCTGGGTAGTCAAACAAATGCCAAGCACTGTTTGACTGTTTTCTGCTTTTGCTGATGTTGCTGGTGCCTACGTTTTCTTGAATTGGCTACTAATTGCTGCGTTTTGACGCCCGGCTTCTGTGCGGCCATTCGTCCAAATGCTTTCTCTTTTTTTAGTTTCAGCATCTGATGATGTGCCCAGTGAGCTGTAGAGCAGCTCTGCAGTTTTGGCAAGTGACAAATTTGCTCGTTGTCGAGCTCGAGAGACTGGGAGCACCATCACAATGCATTTCAAATCGATCCATCTATTATTGGCGCTAATTGTAATTCGGCTGCTTTCCTACAATTTTCTGCTTGAAAATATCTAGAAAAATGGTTGTTTTTCTTATTTTTTACTTCTTTGTTTGTTGTATTGTTTTTGCACTAGCCTTCTTTTGTTATTGTTTTCACCAAACTGTACCAGACTGACTGTTCGACACATTCTGTGTTGCCCTCTCCAGTTTTGTCCCATTCTGAGGTCTAATTCTTTTGTCATTAATAACTTATTTAGAATTTAAGTGTTTAACTGTAACGACAATGGAACAATGGTGCATTTTCATTTGTAAGTCAGTCAGTACAGTGCGTCAGTGAGACACCAAATGAGAGCGGCAAATACTCAAAGAACCGGGCAGTGGGCACTTGCCCCTAGTGACGGTGGATCACTCGTCAGGATATTTGCGCTCTTTGTCTTTGCCGTTGGTGTAATATCTACTAAAACGTCAGAAGACAACACCATCGAGAAACATGGTCACTGTAATTTGCATCCAAATTGCTTCCATTCACTGCAAGCCCATAAGACGCGAGAAAGATGAATTGAAAGTACAAGAGGCGAGCGAGCGAGAAACAACTATTGAACCAGACTCATGTAAATGCAACCGCCAGGCTCTGTTCATTTCTTGTACATTTCTCTCTGTGTACACTTGCTAATTAGCATACGGCGCAATTTGTTTAATTAACAAATTTGCTTTGTTTCAACAGAGAGTGCTGCAGCCGGGGCGTAAGTTGCCTACCAAGCCCGAGAAGCAGTCGTCCGGCAAATTGTCCTCTGTGTTTGCTATTAATAACAATGGCGTTGCGTTGTGAAACACTAAGTTCATTTTAATTAGTCCACAGACGTGGCTTCTCCACACACCCGCCATTGACCACAAGCAGTTGAAATGAATGCTCTCTGTGTTTGCTTTAGTGCACCTACTTTTCTAGTGAGCTTTAAAGCTGTACACTTTGTGCACAAAGCACTGGCTAGAAAAGAGTACTAAATTTTTTAAAACTCGAATTACACTTTCCTGCTAATGACGTTTAATTTGCATAATAACGGGCAATGATCGAAACGCGTCGCGATGACGCTCAATTAGGACGACAAATGCTGCGGTGCAGTACAGCACTGCTGTGCCCAGTAGCAGTGAGGCGTCGGCCGATTCTCTTCCTCCGTCACTGCCACTGCCTGCCTGTCTGTCAGCAAACTTGCTGCTCAGCTAATTACTCAGTCTTCAGTTCTTTCAATCTGGTTCAGCTGATCGGCTGACTTGTTCAAACTGACTCGTCGAAGTGAGTGATTTGCATTGCCTAATTGACTTTTAATCAGAAGCTAGCTCTTTGTCGCCCCTTCTTCCTACTGCTTCTCCATTGGCATTTTCTCGCCTTTTGGCAGATGCTTTGCAGGCATCAATGGTGTGCCTGGCAGCGGATAATTAATAACCAACTCACATGAAGATGCCAGCCAGCCAACCAGCTTGCCTGCCTGCCTGCCTGAATGTTTCTGAATGTCTTCTTGTCTGCTTGTCACCCTGTCTCCCAGTCTGACTGCTGCTTTCATGCCTGGGCATAGCTTTGTTGCCTCAGCGGTCGTCGTTTACATGGTGTCGGCCACCGCAAACTCACTTGGAGGGCCTCAGTGTCAGGGTGCACGGGACAGGGAACAAGAGCGGAAACATGATTTATGATGGTTGATGCCGCCCTTGTTCAGGCCGCCCTTCTCTGCCCCGTACAGCAGGTTCCAGCAGTGACAGTCGTCCGACACATGCAAGGAGAGCAAAAGAAAGAGACCGACTTGATGACGATTGTTATTATGATAATGATGACGAGTCTTCCACAAAAGCAGATGAAGGCGATCTGCGGCCAAGATAGTCCTACTGACCACCATCAGCATCACCAGCGCCGCTACTGCATTTTGCGGCCTGCTTTCAGCTTGCAGTCTGCCTAAGCAGCGTCCTGCAGCAGTGGTCGTGCCGTGTCGGTTACTGAAGCACTGTTCACTGATCTTAATCTACAACCTCGTTGGGCATGTTTTTTGTCATTTCTGGTGCCTTAACAATAAATTAGTCAGCCTTTTCGTCGATTGTATCGCCTAGTCTAAGTGAGTCACTGATTACTACGACTTGCAACTGCAATGCAAGGCACCATGACTGTCTCTGCTTCTGCAGTAGCATCCCCATAATGGCATAATGGATAATGACCAGGCAGACTATTTTCTCGCTGATAACGAGACCTACAGTCGGACTCGCCTCGACAATGGCCAGACAAACAATGCCACTGGCCAAAGAGAAACGCATCCAGTTCCAGTTTGCCACATCAATTGACGACCAGGCAAAAAGGGAAGAAATAGAAAACATGAGCAGAGTCGGTTGTCGCTGGTCGTCATGCGGTTGCAGCATCGGCGACAATCCTCTTTTGCTCGGCCATCTTTTAATTAGAATGTCGTGTATTAATTACACTTTTTTATTGCCACTACTCTACAGATGCACAAACTTGTGTCATTTTTTTGCTGTTAAAGTGAATGTGTGTGTGTTGTCACACTTGCATCGAACGATGCGCCACTGTCCTACTTTCCAAGTGACAAATTCTTTCTTTGCACCAGCCATTTGGGTATATTCCTAATTATTATTATTATTATTGCCATTTGTCAGAACAAAATTAATTTGGAGAACTGTTACTGAGGCTGTTTTGTCACATACAAATAAATTGGCCAATATATTCACTTACTTTTTGCTAATGCTGTCGAGCTATGTTGCGCTGTATAACACATTTACAGACAACTGAGCAAACAGGAACTAAAAAACATAAAAATAAGCAAACAAGCGAATCAAGTTTGTACGCACACTAAGTATTTTTATTTTGCCTTCTTTAATTATGGTTATTAGTCTGCCATTGCGTTTAGAGAAAACTGACAGTTTTTCAGAAGAAACTTGCCTGATGGGAAGGTGTTTAGTTGTGTGTCAAGTGCGGCGGCAGCACAGCTTTGATCCTTCAATCGCTGAGTTTGCCATTGTTAGCACTAACAGTTCTTCGGTTAGTTGTTTCCCTGCTATAGATTTGGCAAAGTGGTGTTCCGCAGTGAACTGTGCTTATCGGCAATTGTGCCTGCAATGTATCACAGGTGAGTTTTCTCTTTCTGCCTTCTCTTGAAAAGCTTCACTCTTTTCCCTGAGCTGTCTCTCGGGTGTCAACACTTCAAGGCCGGGTATGTTTGTCATGCTAACCCAGCGTTCAGCCGTTCTCCGACCTTGTCTCGTGGTTTGTCACTTTGACGTCGGCCAGTACTCTCCCTATCTTTCTTTCCTTTCAGCCCGTCAGCTACGGTTGAAGTATTTTTGCCTTTCTACAGTGCACAATGCACAGAGCTCATCATTTATTTAACCGAGCTCGGGTGCACTTTGCTGGTTACTCTCTGCGTTTTTGCTATCTATTGAGTTTTGGGTCTTGTGGTGAGCCAAAAAAAAAGAATTGCTCCAACAATATTTGCATCTTAATCGGAAACGGAAATTAAGTTTGAAATTAAATCTGCCAGGGATAGTAACACTTACTACGGTTGCCCGCTGCCAACTGGCGTAAGCAAATCATTTGTTGGCCACACAATAGTTTCTGAGAGTAAAAGAAACTAGACTAAAAGCTGTATTTGCTCATTGAAGTATCGATTTATTGTAAAAATATTTTTGTTAGAAGCTTTGTCCAAATGTGTCGAATAATAGAATGTGGCACGAGTGCCGCCAAATGGTGCGAGAATGGCAAGAAATGAAAAGTGCAGCTAAGCTTGACTTGTAGAAAAACTAATGACTTTGTTGAAAGTTTGCCTGACAATTGTGCCCAAAGTTGTCCTCTTTTTGTCACAGCCATTTTTCACTAAATTTTAAACTTTTTAGTTTTTCATCGAGGCATTTTGTGTTTGTCAAAAAAAACACTTGGAAACAAAGTTGGCGAGTTTAACAGGCCTGAAAACAATGAACTTGTGGGTGCCAAATGTCGATTGCGCTCGCGCGATACGGCACGAGCTGTAATCGAGCGCAGTGTTGATGCATTCTGACGATCGCCTTCCGGATGGCCAAAGGGAGATATATCGATTGGAACAGTGGAGTTTGAACATTGTACGGCACCATCATCATCTACAAATGCCAAAGAGAAAGAGAGATTTGTCGGCTGCTGCTGCTTACTGCTTGTAGAGCTGTTGTGCTTGCATACTTCACTGGCATCCACTTGCAAGTGCGTGTCCTTTTCTTCGCTGTCCTCTTCTTACTCTCAGCACCAATGTCAAGATCGATCACATGCACGATGCCGCCGATTAATTACCAATGACCAGCTCAAGAAAAAGGAAAAGAGAGTCGATTAATTGGCAATGCCTAGAGATGGTGCACTTTCTCTGACCGAAGTGAAGTGTCTGCCAAGAGTCTCTGCTCGGATAGGGCTCCAATCGACTATCTCTCTGTTTGGTTGTGCTTTTTTCAGTCGATCGAATGCAGTACTGAACTGGGCCCACTGCCACTCACTCACCGCTCTGTGGGTCTTTGATTCATAGCCACAAACATTTCTTTACAATGGGCATTATGATTTGACAGATGATTGAAAAAATCCAAATGGAAGGATGCCCGTTTAGAAAAGGAAAAAAAGAGAAAAAAAGGAAAGTACCACTGGGTGCACTGTGCAACCAACTACTCGCCAAACGCCGACAAATGGCCACCGCGGCGCGGTTCAGAAAAAAAGAAAAGAAATGGTATGCAATGAAGTGCCAGAAATGAAACAGTGGCAAGGCAAATTAATTGAGGTAAATGGTAGGAAAAACAGATGAAGGCTGCCATCAGAGAAGAAAAAGAAGAAAGGCCAAACCAGCAAAACTTAGCGTCAGGGCCTGTTAGCTTTTGTAAATTTGTATCACGTACACGTACAAATATTTATTACACAGGCAATCGTATTGGCACAAAGAGACACCGTGTGGCAGCAGATTTGTCTCATGCTTTCCCAATCACAGAGGAGGCTGCCTTGCTCCCTATCTGGTCCACAAGTTCTCCCTTCCCCAAGTTTGGCCAGCATTGGACACGTTTCGGGACTGTGTTCGTCAGCAGGCAAAACAGTGGCGTCTCAATTGTACTGGGCGACAAACAAAGAGGTAGGTCAACACTGCTCGCCGCCAAATTGGGCGCACAGAAGAAGGGAAGCTGCCGTGAGAGAGCACTGATAAGAAAGGGGACGGGGGAGGCAGTGCTCGGCAGGGCCTACTACTGTTTTGTTTGTCTCAATGTCAGTGGCTACTTGCGAAATACTAATTTGTTCCTTGCTAGGGTGCCCGCACTACGTTTTGCCACTTTTTGAAAAATCTTTGGGAAATCTGGCAACAGACCAGCGGAAAGGAGGAGTAAGAGTTGGCAGAATGTCGCAAAAATGTCATTATTCATTCGTTTCTCTCTCTCTCTTTTCTTTTTCTCGATTAATATCGACTCGAGGTCGGTTCAGCGCAAACAAGAGAAAAACGCGCGTTTTCACTTTGGGAACGGTGCCAAGTATCATCTATCACCGCCGATTAATTGCCTACTCTGCCCACTGGTCTGCGAACAAAGGTCAGCAAAAACACTAGCTGGCAGTGGTCGCTAATTAGAATCAATTGGCACTAACGAGTGCACTTTTGCTGAGTCTTAAATTTGTTCAAAGGCATAAATAACAATCCTTTTTCAGACAAACAGTTTTGCAAAAAAACATTTCACTAAAAAATACCGCCTTGCTCACAAAGCGGTCTAACCACAAAGTGAGGCTAAATAGTCTGCTAAAGTAGCCTTACTGACGATCCGCCATTGTTCAATATGCAGTTTCAGGCTTCGCACCAATTGCCTCCAATGCTTTTACTTTGAACTGTTAGTTAATCAGAAATTGCTATTAATATATTCTCGCTCGACCCAATATCTACATCGAGTGACAAGTTAATCACATTTAAATTATATTTTCAATTTTAAATAAAAGATCTTCCGTTCATTTATTTGAGGATTAAGTTAAAACAGGCGGGTGAATAAAAATTGCGGCCGAGCCAAGTGAAGCGAAGGCAAACCGACGACGAAAAATGCCATTCACTTGAATGGCTAATCGATGAACGGTGCTGCTGACACTGGTGCTGACACTCGTGCCTTCAGCACAAGTTTCAGAGGTGGTGACATAACCATTTGCTGGGCACTTGCTCCCAAAATATGCAAGCCATTCTTGGCAATCACTTTTACTCTTCTCTTTTAAACACTCAATGATGGCCAAACTCAATCATGAATGGCCTAAATGGTCGGTAAACTGCTGCAACACGTAAGCAGCACCACTAATCTCATTTTGGTGTTTTGGCAGTAAATGATGGTTATAATTAAACTTGACTTTATTTGAAACTTTATTTAAATTTAATGTAATTAATGCAAAAAACAGTTAAAAACTAAATAATTTGTTGTCAATTCACTTCATGGTTGTAATATTGACTTGAAAACTGCCAAAAGTAGCACATTTTTGACAATAAAATAAATTCAGAAGTTTAGTTAAAGACACAAATAGAAACGATACCAAAACATAAATTTTAAAAAAGATTTTTTAACAACTGCCCGACAATGCAGCTATCCTCTTTTTATTCAAAGTATTAAAATTAAAAATAACAGGTTAGGTGCTCGAAATAGCTCAAATAAAGTACTATCTAAAAGTTGCCATTTACTAAATGGCATTAAGTTTGCTTTTTACGATGAAAACCGCTTTAAAAATCTTCAACAATGTAATTTACAAAAACAAAAAAGTGTGTGCGATGAGAGAAACATCAATCTTAAAGTTAGACAAATTAGATTTTTTATACGAACAAAGTCGCCATCTGTATTTAAAAAAAATAAAGAGCAATGAGAAAAATAAGCGTATCCAGACATCTCTGCGAAATGACATCTTTGGGAAAAAACCACGCAAAACTTAGTATAAAAAGTTGGTATAAGGGCGTTTCAGTGCATCTTTCCCTTAAAGCGCATTCGCTGCTTACAAGTGCGTAACTTTGTTTACAGAGCAAACCCGTGTCTGCCCCTTGTAGCACACTCTCCCTTAACATGACACACTCACTGTGGCTGAGTCCATAACAAAAAATTTCGCAAAGATGTCATTTCGCAGAAATGTCAGACAATTGATACAAATGTTTTGGAGCAAAACTTTTGGTTCTTCAAATCTTGTTTTGTTTACTCTCCTATTACATTGACAAATGGCTCAACTACCAACGATGGCAGCGGCTAACCCGGGAAACATCAACACGTCTTCCGCCGGCAGTTTACCTCCTGGAACTTCCGGCATGGTTCCCGCTCAAGCACAACATCCAAATTACGGTCAAAATGTACATGAATTTAGTCATAGATCAAGAGTGCTTTTGGGAATGCTCAAAACTGCTGTAGAAAATGTTATTGATATTGCAACCAAATCCATCGTTCAAAATTCTGCTGTCGATAGTGGAGTGACTTTAGGGTAAGTTGACGCCAAATAGGGACAATTAACACCGATAATTATCGACCTTTTTGTTGCAGGAGAGCACCGGAGAACGAGGAAATGTCTGAATGTCGCTTTGAGAAGTCTCTCGAAGAGTTTTACGCCACGTGTAATCAGATCGAAATTCACTTGAGGACGATTCTCGAATGTAACATTCAAACGCGAGACAGTAACAACTTTTTGCCTTTTTCAATTTCAAAAGATATCGAAGTTCCACTGGGAACGGTGGGCACTGTGACCTATGCGGACTACCTGAACATTATCAAAAAGCAAGTCAGCTACACCAAATCAGTATTTGACATTCTCTCCGACTCTGCACGACAGGTTCGAGGTGAGCCACCGGTGATGCCTCCTCAACAAACGCTTCAGCAGCAACAGCAGCATCAGCTTCCCCCAATGCAAATGCCACAACAACAACAACTTCCTCTTCAACATATGGGTTCAATGTCTGTGGGCCAGTCAATGTCGCACCAAATTCAGCATCCACCTCAATAAACATTTTAACTAGAATAATAAAGAAGTTAATTACAAATTCAAAATCTAAAGGTGGTTTTGCAGCGGAGATGATTGTCGTTTAGAAAAAAATTGAGCAAGTTGAACGAAAGGTTTTGCAACTGCTAGTTAAAGTAAAACTATTTTAATATGTTTCTTAAAAATAATCAAGCTGGTAAATCCAAAGTGATTTAAATATCAATACTGCTTGGAGTCGTTGT
>JAALOO010000772.1_pt1 | contig 26558 bp, 26 predicted proteins | sample 7257641 | NCBI WGS metagenome assembly JAALOO01 (sample SAMN14085613, study PRJNA598686) | mite metagenome | biome: ENVO:01001000; feature: ENVO:01001002; material: ENVO:01001226; isolation source: single female mite from University of Michigan culture on fish food culture... ...
GCCAGCGCGTACCAACATCTCCGAGAAGACCACGCTGGTTAAGCTAGTCGCACTACTATTATCACTTTAGTCAAAGGTCAATTTGGTCATTTTTACCGTTACTCTCAGTTGTTGGCAACATTAGCAGAAAAGGGCAAATGATTGTAGTAAAGAGGAAGAAAAGAAGTTTAAATTATCTTAAACTTTGAGCGCGGGTGACACAGATCGTTTATTAGATTGTGAAAAGCGAGTGAAGAGACGACAAACTTTTACAGATTTTTTGTAGCGTGCCAAGTGAAAAAAGTGTGGCCAATTGGAGGTCATTATCGAATTACAGTTTTTTGTGCACCACCAGTTTGAAGTCAGGCGGTAACTAGGCAAAAAGTCAGGCGAGTGTGAACAACAGTGTGAACCACTGATTTTAGATAGTTTTTGTGTTTTTGTTGCAGTTGATGTGTTGTGAATTAATGTGATGTGATGCTGGTGACATTTTGAGAGCATTTGTAAAAGACTTGTCGATTGCAAGATTTATAAAAGAGTGCAGTAGTTTGCTTATGCGCAGAAGCAAATTTGGCATGGGGAATAATCGAAATGATGATGATGGTGGTGGTGATAGTGATACTATCTCATCATGTTCTTTGACACGATTTTATGGCAATTTTAAATAATTTTAAATTTGTTTGTCTGATCTTACATAGGTTGTTTTCAAATTATAATAGTGCCCAATATAAACTGAACTTACGCGTTTTAAAAATAAATCTCATTTTGTGGCTTTATAAAAAGTAATTTAAAGTTTGCCAGCAATTGTTTTTTCTCTAAATTGACAAGTTTAAATATTTACTAGTTAACTTTTGTTCAAATAAATAGTGTTGTTGTTTTATAACTTCTAAAATTAGCTTTCTAATTTTACCACATTTTTGCTAATTTTTGCAAATCCGGCAAAGCAAAAAGACAAACAAACTTTTTTCCTCTTTTCAAAACGCAATTGAGAAGACTACTTTCAATAAATTTTTGTTTTAAAAAGTGTTGCATCTTTTGAATAGTTTCTAAATTCAACTTTATAAATTAGCTGCTTTTGTCGGTCATCTACCATTTTCCAGAAAGATTGCTAATGCTCTCTGTATTCGCTTTTGCATAAATTTGATCATCAAAAAGATGATTTCAACTTTAAATTAGATTACTGCTACGGTTGCTGCGATTTGATGTGATGATAAGAGGAAGCTGCAGTTCATGAGAAGCAGTAGGAAAATTAGGCAATCCAATTAGGGTGCAGTTGGAAGCTGAAGCGAGAAGAAGATGGCAGAATCACTTACCAACCATTTGCTACACTGTGGCTGCAGGGATGGAAAAGCAAAAGACTGCCGAAGACACATTTTGGGCGCCATAGACATGAAGCAGCATCAGAGGCAAATTAAATCGACAGTTTGCTAGCAGCAATGTATTCACATAAATGTGATCACTTTGCTTAGTGTCTTCCGAGCGGTGCACTCTGCACGAGATCGGCCACCGATCGATGCGAATCTCATTGCCGTCTTCACACTGTGCGCACATTTCCCATTGGGCACTTCCCCTTTTCCCTTCTCTCTCCATCTGTCTTTTGTTCTGCATTATGCAGCATTTATCATCGTCCAATTTATCATAGGATGCTGCCGTTGCCGTCGCCCGTGCACCAGTCTGTGCATCAGCTCATGCTGACTGTGTTGAGTGAGCTTGGTGGACCGCTAACCTGTTCGATTACCTCGTTGTCTTCAAAAGTACTCGTTAGAGCAGACAGTCGCGCCATAAATACCAATCAATGGCAGCAAAATGGCCTAGCGTTTGGCGCCTGATGGCGATTGAATGGCCAACGCCAAGAGATGACTCCAGCGATGGGCAAACTTTGTGGCCATCAAGAAGTAGGAGAGAAGTAGAAAAGAGAAAAAATATTGAGAAAGGAAGAGAGATGGAGCAATCAAAACAATTGCAAGTCAGCGGATTAGAATAGCAGGAGACGAATAGCAGTGTGTGCCAGCTTAGCTTCTATTTGTACTTGTCCTAATACGACCGTTATTACGGAAATTAGCTAGACTTTAAAGCATTCAGCAGACTAAAAAGATTTATTACTTTGTGCAAACAAATAAATTATATCTTATTAAAACAAAGTGCTCACACAATAACAATATGTTTGCAGTTGTCAAGATGCCGATGCCATACAAAAGTTAATTAAAAAAATTAAAAATTGTTTTTAGCTGATCACTTGATAGCATCAGACAGCACAAATAGCCGCAAAGAAATTAGCTCCATTTCTTAATTACCACAATCATCTGATGTTTACTGGATAATTGCTTGTCATTTTCAAGGTAAACTTCATTTCACTTGTTAAAAAAGCTTGCTAGAAAAAATGCAAATTTTTGTTATCTAAATAATTATTTGATTTGAAAAGCTTAACATTATTTTTGACAGCATTTGAACTTGATCAGACTCTCTGTTTTAGTTGAAAGTACAGAGTTATTCACGTACAAAGTCATTAAGCAGCTTTCATTAAGCATGTTTAAGATTTGTATTTTTTTAATTAGAAAGCATAAGTTAATTGTAGTTTTAGGTAATTACCGCAATGAGCAAATCAACAGGTTTCAGAAAATTGATGTTAAGCTTTTTGACGACGTTTTTATGCAAAAAGAAAAGAATATTCAAGCTGTTGTAAACTTCACTGTAATGTAGGTTAGCGGGTGCTAAAATGGGTTAGCCTCAGTGCCAGTGACAGTTGATCTAATCTGATCGCCAGCTGTTGCTGTCTGTCTTTTGTCTGATGCAGTCCCTGGCTCTCCTTTGTTCTGCCTTTCTATTTACCGTCTTCTCGCTCACTCTCTTTCTTTGACTCTTTATCAGTCATCCAATTAGTCTGCCAATCAGAGGTGGAGCGATTCATCGACCATTTGACGTGCACCACTTGCTGCGGCGCCGAAATAGGCACCTTCTCTTTTGAAAAGCCATTTAATTTAGTTATGTTTTTCGTTCACCGAAACCCATTATCGAGAAGTGCCATCAAACGGTGTGTACTTTCCTTGACTGCCTGCGCAACAACTTTCAAGTTTCAGTTTCAGGCTAAGTATCACAGTTAGTGGGCAAACTGAGGCAACTTTGGAAAGCTTTCTTCTCCAAATCGATGTTCGTAATCATCGTATGGTGGTGAGGCAGAGTTTTGAAGTGTAGCACTCGACAGTCACACAGTTTGCTGGATGTGTAATCGACGAGTTGAACTGCTGCTATGACTGATTCTGTGTGCTTCAGTCAGAAGCCAGGTGGCTTCGCTGATTGCCCTCACTCGTTATCATTTCGCTACACTTTTCCTCTGTTCTCTCTTTCAATCTCTTTCTCTCATTCTCCCTCATCATCTCTCGCACGCCTGATCTCGTGTCCCGTGTTCGCCGTGGCAATGTTTACGATCACTCGACCAGGTCTCTCTCAACTGGCCGATGGTCTGAGTTCAGAAAGTTGGACAGTGGAGTAGAGCTAAAGTGCAGATGACTGTGGTTGAACTTTATGTGGAACAGTGCTAACATGCAGTGCTTGGCTGCGATGAATTTTTACGATCACCAGCGACAGTGCTGTGCTGTGCTGAGGTGCAACAGCAGCAGCAGCGTCTGCACATTCACTTTGCCATCTCGCCTCGATCCTCACAGGCCATCAGACTGACTGACTGACTGACTGTAGTACCCGCCACCAGTGCTGTGCAGTTAGTCAGTTCTCGCCGGCCTGCGACGCCGTCTGCATCGAACCACAGCCGTCGTCGCCGTCTCCGCCGTCAACGGCGCGCAACTTTGAGTTTGAAGTCTTTCGCCTGCACTGTTTTTGTCTTCTGGCAATATTTGCCCAGACCGTCAATGTGTTTTTGTTGGCTTCTCTAGTCGATGTGCCTTTTCTCAGTCTGGCTCTACCAGTGTGTGTGTGTGTGCAATGTCCATCGATGGGCCGTCCCTAAATGTGTATCTTCTAGTTTTCCTTTCAAGAGCAAACATGGCATTCTCTAGAATTCTATTCTTGAAATAGTGGTGATGTGCAGTGAAAATTGGCTACACAATTTTGTCAATTGAATCATCCTTTTTGGTGCGATGAAAGTGCTGGCGCCAGTCGACGAGACGTAGTCGAACGTGCAAAGGGAGAACAATATGATGCCCGCTGCTTGACTGCTGATTATAATTCAATTTACGTGTGAAAAGTGAAAAGTGAAAAAGATGATGACGGTGTGCGATGTGCATCTCCTGACGCACTGATGTGCTGTGCCACTTGACTGAATATGGCAGTACCTGAATGAGGAAGAAAGCATGTTCCCCTGATGAGGAAACACTGTTACACTTCTCTGCTGATGCTCATCCATTAACTGAGCTTACCTGGTCCTGAACGTTTTGCACACTTGATCATCATCTCCCCGCCATGTCACTGTACGGAACATTACCGCGCAGTCGCCATCGTCGGTACCCTCTGCCACTGCCCCTTCTTCCGCCTACGCCCCCCTCCACCGACTCCTCTAACTCCTCCTCCTCCTCCTCCTCCTCCTCTGCGTCCTCCTCCTCCTCTGCCTCCACCTTCTCATCCACTCATCATCGATCTCACCTTAGTATTGACCAGTTCATCAGCACTTCCAGCGAGTCCAATCCGTTTGCGCCCGTTCGCAGTCGACTGTCCTCCGCCTATCTGCCCAACTCTGAGTATTACACTCCGTCTCTGGTCTCAAGCAACACTACTTCTTCTACTGCTCCACTGAAGCCACTTCCACTGCCCTCGATAATCAGTCTCAACTCACTGAATTACCCACTAATCTGCAAGGATGACCGCAGCTCAGCTTTCTCACCCACTGAAGTCAGCGACTCTGTCACCTTCACCGAAACTGCTTCCTTCGACGACGCCACTTCCTCCATAACCATTAGCACACTGCCCAAAATCAAGCCCAAACTGTACTACGCAAGTGACTCTTTTGAGCTTCAATCGGAAAGTCTGCGAAAGCGATCTCAGCCGAATTTTTACGGCGTTGATGATGATGATGACGACGACGACGACGGAGATGATGAGGGAAACGATGACAGCTACTCCGAACTTGGCTTTTACCACATGGTTCAGAGAGGACATGACAGAGTGAACAGCTACCGAGAGCATCGACGGCGGCAGAGCATGTCTCTGGACACGTCTCTCTTTGATCCAGCCATCATCGGCTCCCCGCTCTGTCTCACCGAGACTGAAACTTCTGGTGGGAAAGGATTTCTAGGCAGTGGGCATCCTATTCGTTTTGGCTATCGCTTGTCAATGCGCATTAAGAAGCTGTACACTAGATCTCCCACTGACACGCAGTCTTCGGACACACTGAACACCTGTGCAACTTCAAGCTGCACAGGCAGCTCTCCGAAGAGTCGAATTCAAATACGCTTTCGGCAGCTGTTCCAGCCACCCGGAAAGCCATTTCCAAGTTTAGGCTCAATTTGGAAGAAAAAAATTGTCGTCGTCTTCAATAAGGCCTTTTCGCATAGCTCGCTAAACAGCATTGGCCTGAAGGGTGGCAAGTCGGTGGCAAAGAACACTGGCGAGGAGGAAACCGAGGAGAGTAGCACAGGCAGACAGTCACGCTTCGTTCGAAGTAATTCCGTCGCCGGAATTAAAAAACGACCTCTGAGCATGACTTACGACCTGGAAAGGGTCACTGGGTTGCACCAGGAGAAGGTAGTTGATTTGAGAAAGTTGACCACCTAACTACAAACGATACTTTAGTCAAAAATTTATCTTTTTCTAGCATTCTGACTAATCTGTTTTCTACTTCTTTTCTTCTCGTCTCACAGGCACACATGGTGGCCGCCTTTGAGCAGTCTCTCTCCTCAATGACCACCCGTCTGCAGCAGCTGAGCTCCTCTTCGGAGGTGAAGGACTGCGAACTGGACCGCCTGCGAAAGACCATCGAGATTCTGAAGCAGCAGGGTGGCTCACTGGTGAACGGAGTGAAGCAGGCGCAGCAGAGCAGCAGCAGTCAGTTCGGCCGGCGCAAGGGCTCATTCACCTCTGACTACACCGACGTCGAGTCGCCAAGTAATACACTTCCCAAGTCACCACCTAAAAGTCGATACGCTAAATCCGCTAACAGTCTGCTCATCAGACGACACACGTTTAACAATGCTCTCATTAACATTAGTCATGCTAATAACCTCTCTACCAGTGATCTCTATGGTATCTATCTGTCCTTTTCTTCCTGCTTTAGAGCTGTAGAGCATCCTGCCTTCTTCCTTTCTGCATGTTACAACTTCTCTTAGCTGAGCATCACTGCTGATGCCTTGTGATGAAAGACTGCAGTAGCTAATGAACTTTTACTTTTTACCCCCTCCCCTCCCCCCAATAGCTTCATCTAAATTCCAACAGCGGCAACTGTCTACTGAATCAGTAAACAGTGTCTCTAGCTGCGGTGAGGCAAGCAAAGGCAAGAAAAAGTCCAAACTAAAGACTCTGACGGGCCACAATGCCAGCTGGATTCGAAGTTCATTCAATCGCGCTTTTAAGAAGAACAAAGCAAAGGGAGGCGACAGTACGGGGAATCGGGAGTTCATGTCTGACGCCGAGTCGGGCAATGAGGCAGGCAGTCGACGGCCATCATCAGCCACGGGCATTGTAGCGGACAACAGTCGGTCAGTGCCCAGTTCGCCGTTGCTTTCAGTGCGCAGCTTCAAAACCTCCACCAGTTCGTCGTCCGATTCGAAGGGGGCGTCAGAGGCGAACAATAACAACAACAACAGCAACAAAACTGATGAGGGAGTGCAGGACCTGCAGAAGCAGCTGCGAGAGAAGGAGATGCAGCTGACTGACATGCGACTGGAGTCACTTACCTCCACTCACCAATTAGAGAACTTGAAGGAGATGCTCTCGCAGATGCGAATGGAGATGGTGACGCTGAAGCAGGACAACGACCGACTGCAGCGACTGGTCAGCCACAAGTCACTCGCCTCGTCCGCCAGCTCGCTGGCCACCTCGACGAACTGCCAGCAAATGGCGCCGATGCTCAGTGCCGCCGACCCGAACAACAGCAGCAGCAGTGCTCGAAACTCCAACAACCTGGACACCAACAGCCTGGAGAGTGTGGAGATTGACGGCATGCTCTCCTCGCCCGGCTCCACCTGCCTCGACTCCCTCAGCGGCGGCCCCCTGAAGCCGGTGACACTGGGCTCCGGCAGTCACACGCTGGCTCGATTCGGCATCACCGCCAAGACCAACTGGGAGGCGCTGGACGGCCTGGTTCGGAAGCTCTTCAAGGAGCACCTCATTCGCGTGGACTGCCACCTCTCGCTGGGCGTCACCGTCGACTCGCTGGCCTGCTACCGAGTGGGCGCAGAACAGGTGCAGCGCAATCTGCAGGAGTTGGCCCTTCAGCCGACGCCGGAGCTGCTGCCCTTCGGGTACCTGGTGGAGGACTGTCACATCAACTTGCAGTTCAAGTCGGCACTCGATTCACTCGCCTTTGACACACTGACACCCAAGTCCATTCTCAACCAGTTCCTCGGATTGCTGGCGGAGAATCGCCGTCTGATTCTCGCCGGCCCCAGTGGCACTGGAAAGACGTACTTGGCGCACAAGCTGGCCGAGTACCTGGTCATTCAGAAGCAGCTGGCCAGCGTGGCCGATGAAACGCTGAGCCACTTTGGTCCGGCGATGACCTCCGGCGCCATAGCCACCTTCAATGTTGACCACAAGAACGCAAAAGAACTGAGAGCCTATCTGTCGAACATTGCTGAACAGTGCGAATCACTCAGTCAGATGGTTGGTGACTGTCCGCGAAGTCCACTCATCAGTGGCCACCTGCCAATAGTCATCATTCTCGATAATCTACACCACATTGATGACTCGCTGGTGGTGGACATTTTCAATGATCTCTATCGATTCAGTGGCGAGAAAAGGTACTTTACGTTTATTCTGCAAAGGCTATTTCCTAACACTGCTTCTCCTTCCATTTAGCCCGTACATCATCGGCACCATCAACCAGAATGTCACCTCAACGCAAACCATCTCGGAGATGTTTCACCGGTTTCACTTTCGCATGGCCACCTTCTCCGTGCAAACAGAGCCAGTCAAGGGCTTTCTCACGCGGTACTTGAGACGAAAGTGGCTCGAAGCAGAGGCAAAGTACGGCAAAACGGCCACGCCTGATCCGCATCTAAATCGAATTATCGACTGGATTCCACGAGTGTCCATGTACCTCAATCGATTCCTCGAGAACTTTTTCCCCTCTCAGAATGTTTCCATTGGTATGTTACACACACTCCTCAAAACTACAGGCAAAAGATCTGAAAGTCAATAATTGTTCTCCATTTGCAGGTCCTCGCCTCTTTACCTCCTGTCCGGTCGACGTCAACGGCTCCCAAATTTGGTTCACTGATCTGTGGAACTTTTCCATACTGCCGTTCATTACGGAGAACCTGCGTGATCTGCTGAGCAAGTCTCGGTCCGCTCAGGGCTCCACCACACAGCAGATGTACAGTCGTCTGAAGGAGAAGTTCATCGATCCCACCGACTGGGTCATTGAGAACTACCCCTGGGTGAGCGGCACTGGCGGCATGACGGCCGAATGGTCTGACCACCTCAATCGACTGCGACTGGAGGACATCCTGGAGCACGATTCCACCGAGCCGTCGTCTGCTTCCTTTCGCAGTGGCTCCTCGGCGTCGGGAAAGTTTTCCGTCAGCGGGAAGCCCCCGGTGGCTGTCTCAATCAACGATCGCATTGATCAAGTGAATGATCCTTTTGTGAGTACACCAAATTCAAAACTGTGAAATGTTCAAAAACAGCATCACTAACAAAACTAATTACTTTTACAGCTGGAAATGCTAATTAAGCTGAAGGAAGCAACAGAAGTGAACAACTCTAGTCAGGAACTGAGCAAATAACTGCCGTCTTTGTTTTCCATTTATTGTATATGTACTTTTGATAATGTCCCACTAAAACTGTATTTTTGACAATTTTACAATGAACATAAAAGCCCATACAATTACAAGTTTTTAATGCCGCTTTGATGTACTCACTTGATTATCACATTTGTGATGTAAAATCTTCAAATCTTAGTAAGTGCGTTGACTTGAAAGAAATTCCGCAATTCTTTGATTTATTCCAGGACTGTAAGCATCCAAAGTTAATGGTGTTTCGAGGAACGGCTTAAAGTAAGCTTTTGTTTGTTCGAGTGCAGCCTTGGCAGGTTCAGTTTGAAAAAGCTCGCCTTTAACATGAGCCAGTTCCTCTTTTAGGGAACTAATCATCTTCAAGGCGCGCTCTACTATTACTTGCAGCCGATGAAACAAATTTCGCAAATCTGTAGTCACCTTCACGGCGTTTAAAAGTGGTTCGTGGTCGCCTGAAAAGATGGAAAGTTTTAAATTATTCATTATTGCAAAAATCTAAACTCATACGTTTAATAAGCTTTGCCATTTGGTCAACCGCTTCCAATTCGGCAATCAGCAGTTTGTCTCTTGTTCCAATTGAAGATATCGAATCATTAGTACTGTCATTGAGTTGTCTCGTAGTATTTTCAATGAATTTGCTCAGCTCAGCAACTTGTTGCTCCAAATATTGGTTGTTCTTTTCAAGAAACTTGGCATCACGGTAAGGTGCGTATTTAATGAGCTGTTGTTCAACAAATTCTCGATTAGCGGCTTTCTGCGCCAGTGCCCTATTCAGTTTCTCAGAGTACTGCTCAACCTGAGCTTCATATTGTAAAACATTAGCTTCATATTCCATTACTTTTGCTTGAAATTCAGCAGCCGATGACCATTCGTTGAACAATTTTTCAGCACCCGAGTTTGAAAAGGCTTTTTCCATTCTTTCAACAACTTTTGAGAGAACATGATTGGCAAAACGAAAAACGAGTTCAAGAAATTGTTGACCAGAAAGTCGTTGAAATAAAATCGGCAGAACGACGAATTTACAAGCTGGATTCTAAAGATAAAATTATCTAAAATTAAGACATGATAAGCAAATTCATGTAACTGAATACCTTTGAATTAATTTCTTTCAACATATTCATAGAAATCTGCCGAAATTCCGCCTCTTGCTTAGAATCACGCAATGGATACACAGAGCGAAAATTGTTCTTTGTTTTCTCAGGGTTAAGTTTTCCAAAAAGAAAATAAAAGATGATGGCAAAATCATTTTGCTTAAGCTTTTCATTGAATGTTTCCCTATAAAGAAAACAAATTAGAGCGATTTGTGCACACAAAAAACAAAACTTACTGAGTAATTTTAAGTTTGGGATGCCTTTTAGCCAAGTATGCATTTAATTCGAGCGCCTCTAAGATGGCAATGATGTGCTGCGAATAATCAGACATTTTGGTACGTTGAAAACCCAATCGTGGAGTGTTGGCGGTTATAAATGTTGTTTTTCAAACTGCAGCAGCTGCCAAAAAATAAACACTGTGTTGACTACTCTGAAGCCAGTTTTAGCAATACTAAAGATTTACTTTCACAGTGTTACAGAGGGCAGCACTGTGTAGTACTGTGAAAGCTTACCTTGTTCAACTTTGTTTTACTCAAAAGTATATTTGCGTTTCTTAACAGCAGCCAAATGACGAGGGCGGCATTGCCCTCTTGACTGACTATTTCATAAACACAGGTACTCAATGCAAAGTGATGAGGAATATTCTTTCTCGGATTCTGGACCAAGATGTAACAAGTATTCCAAATAATTTAATTTTGTTTGAAGAATCTAATGTTCAGAGTCAATACTTTGAATGCTGCTTGAACTTTTTCGACGAAGTTCGGAGGAAGTGTTTTTACGTTTAGAAAAGAAGCAGTAAACGGTGATGGCTGCTATCAGAATGAGAATAGCGCCAATTAAAATAATCGAGGCCAATGTCAGAGTGTCAATGTCGTAACTTTGTGTTGATGCAGCAGTACTGTTTGATGAAGAGTTAGTCGAGCCGTTGGTTATTTCGGTTGTCGTTTCTTGTCCTTTAGAACACTTGAAGAACTCGGTGTTTAGCTTTGATTCCAGCGTAGTCGCCTGGCCGATTTGAATAGTTGTAAAGTTGAAGTAGTAGACACTTTCGGCTCCAAAGAGATAAAACCACTTGCTGCCATTCGCTTTGATACCTTTCATTTGGGGCCAATCGACATTTTTGGGGCATTTTTCGGTATTGTTGTGGTCGAAGAAGTAGATGACACTCCCTCGCTTACAAAGGGCAAGAGACTGGTTTTTGTACTTGTCTTCAAGATGGTCTAAACTGTCTAGCTGAGTTATGACCCACAACGAGTCGTGTTTACTGAGCAGGTGAACAGTGGTCGGCTGAGGACCAGAGCTGGGCATAAATGACCACTCATATGGGGAAGTTAGCGGCTCACTGGTGACGGTATCGTTGGAAAAACTGTACGTTACTTGACGCAAAAGTCGTTTTGTGTAAGAAAAGAGTAGAAGGTGATCGCCTTGATCATTTTCAGCAAACACTGCAAAGGTGCTTTCAGGTGGCGTCTTGTGGAAGATGGAAAAGTTGTCATTCTTGAACAACTTGGGCCACTTCTCCTTGAGGGGCACTGACTTTGCCTTGTACAGCACAAGTTGATGGTTCGCAGTGTCCAGTGCTTCAATTGGCAGCTCGTAGACTTGAAAATCACTTTGAAAAGATGTGACGAGCATTAGCTTTGAACGCATGTAGCCCGTGGCGAGCAAATCAACACTCCAGCCTTGCTTGATCCTCTCACAGATGCTCTGAAAAGGTTTGAAAACAAACTATAAGAACTTGTAGTAAAGTAAACGAGACTTACATTAGATTTGTCGCCGTCATTGTCATGCTGAATTCCTAGCACCAGAGCGACTATGAGCGCCAAAAAGAGTCCACAAAAGGAGCCGTTTGAACAAGTCATACTGAACATTTGGAAATAATGTTTGAATAAGAACGCTGAATGTATATTGTCGATTAGTTTATTGTCAATACATAGAGCGAGTTCCAAATAAGAGAATTGTTGCAGGTTAATTTACAGTGCACAAAAATTGAGTTGGGTAAAAAGTAGCGTTCCTCTGACTAGGAGAGAATGTGGTCAAAATAAATAAATAAATAAGGGTAAATAAAGTAGTGCGGGGTAAAATCGCGTAGTAAGTAAAAGTGGCTGTGCGGGGATTAGGCCTTGCGGTAGCGAAAGATGAACGTGGAGAGAACCACAAAGACGATAATCCAGGCGATGGAGACGAGAAAGCCACTTGCCACCTCAAAGGAGAAGATGGTCCAGCCACGGCTGATGATGTTGCGCATGGAGGCGATGGGAATGGTCTGCGGGAGGAGGATGGCAAAGTACCGCTGCACTCGGGTCATGGCCTCAATCGGCCAGACGGTGCCGCTGAGAAGGAGGTTCGGGTAGAAGAAGCCCAGGGCGATCATCGTCGCAGAGTTCTCATCCTTAGCCAGCGTTGAGACGAGCACTCCGAAGCACATGCCGCAGATGCTCTGCAGAAAGGTCAGCAGGAGAATGAGGGCAAACTCTCCGTGGTAGGAGAGGCCAAAGACGGGAAAGACGAAGATCATCAGCGCCAGTGAGGAGACAAAGAGAATGATGATCTGCGGAATGAGCAGGGCGACGAGAATGCGCAAGTAGCTGGCGCCGGCGACGATGCTTCGCTCAATGAGTCCCTGTTTTCGCTCGACAACGAGCACCATGGCTGTGAGGGGAATGGCGCTGAGGAAGGCAATGGAGAGAATGGTGCCGGGCGCCATGTAGTCGCGGTAGATGGAGTTCTTCAGACCGTACACTGGCTCCTCCATCTTGACGGGCATCTCGAGAAGGGCAGTGCTGAGGCCATTCTCCTCCAGGTAGCTCTGGCCCACACGGAGAAAGACATTGATCACCTCCTCCTGCACGGCAAGCACCATTAGCTGGTCTGAATGGTTGTAAGGGAAAAGAAATGGTCATTAGCGCAAAACTCAAAAAAACGAGGTAAAGAGAAGCACTTACTGGACATGTCGGGGTGCAGGTGAATGGTGGAGTTGTGGAGGACTGCCGGATCAATCTCCTGGCCCATGCTCATCATGCGGTCAAAGAGGTAGTTGCTGAAGTTGCTACACATGGTGAGCGCAGTGGAGGCAAAGCCGTGCCGAACCGCCTCAATAGCGTCCTCTGAGCTGTTGAACATCTTCTGCTTGATAACATCGGGGTTGAGTGTGTTGAGAATGCGCTCAGAGAAGGCAGACTGGTCGCCGTCGTAGACAGCCACCGGAATGGAGTGCAGATTGAGGCCGATGCAGGCGCAGAAGAGAATCACCTCAATGGTGGGCAGCATGAACTGGAAGAGCATCAGAATGACGTTTCGCCGAATGGTGGTCACATTCTTCATGAACATGGCGCCCACCTGAGAGCACCAGGAGACCGACTTGTGGCGAGGACGAATAGTGGCCGTGGCAGCGCTGGTGGCGGTGGCAGTTCTGGTGGCTCGGCCAGAGCTGCAAGCCAGCTGTCCCGGCACTGTAACCTTGCGCTCATAATCAGGCAGACTGACCACGCCACTGGAGCCCGAAGAGGAGACCGAGCTTCGGCGAGAGGAGTTGCTGCTACTGGGAGCAGAAGCTGCTTCAATGGTAGCGGCAATGGCTGGAGGGGATGCAGTAGCAGCAGAGGCGGCGGCTGCTGAGGAAGAGCCGATGACTTGCGGCTTACGACGATCAGCTTCGGCCTTGGTGCACAGGTGCAAGAAGACGGCCTCGAGTGAGGGAAGCCCGTAGTGGGTGAGCATGGCCGCCGGACTGTCCTGTGCCAGCATCTGCCCGTGTCGCATCAGGCCAATCTGGTGGGCGTCGCGTGCCTCTTCGATGTAGTGCGTCGTGATGAGCACCGTCAGCTGCTCCTTCTCACTCAGCTCAATCAGGTGAGACCAAATGCTGGCAAAAGTAAACAGAGTGAGACTTGCACTACAAACATAACAAAGAGAAAGCACTTACCTTTGCCGAAGAATAGGATCAACGCCAACAGTGGGCTCATCGAGAATGAGCAGTGGTGGCTTGTGAATGAGAGCAGTGGCCAGGGACACTCGTCGGCGCTGTCCACCACTCAGGTTGCGAACCAGACGATTTGGGTCTGGCAGCTCGAGAAAGTCGATGAGAAACTGCGAGCGCTCCTTCACCTGGGCACGAGAGAGGCCAAAGAGGGAGGCAAAGTAGCGCAGCGTCTCGTTGATGGTCAGATCCTCGTAGAGCGTAATCTCCTGGGGCATGTACCCAACGCCAGAGCCAGGAACCGAGGACTCGGCAGAGCCAGGGCGATGCCCAAAGACGGATATTTCACCGGTGCTGAACTTGAGCATGCCGAGGATGCAGCGAATGAGTGAGGTCTTGCCGCAGCCGCTGGCTCCAAGAAGACCGTAGATTGAGCCACGAGGAACGGTCATCGAAAGGTTCTTCAGCACTGGAACGGGATTCAGCTGCGAGCCATAAGTTAGGTGGACGTTGTGCACTTCAATTGCGGCAGTGGAGAATTCCCAGTCTTCGAGGGGGGCCATCGTCTCGGCCGGCTCCGGGACGGCAATGGCGACGCTGTTGCTGCCAGAGGCTGAAAGGGCTTTCAGCGGTAGTTCGGTGATGCCCATGGTCGGTGAGAGTCGAGAACCAAAGAGAAAAGTCGGTCAGGGGACGATGGTGGCGGTGGCGAGGACGGCAATGATGAGGGTGGCAAAGTGAGGTGGGTGAGAGAGAGGAACGCGATGTGCACTGATGGACGGGTAAAAGCGAATGATGTCTTCTCGACTGGGTTGTCAGCCCTTTTATGTAGTGGCCAGTGATGCCAGAGAAAGCCTAAGCAAGCAAGCGCCCCCTCCTGTCTGGTGACGCCAGCCCAGATGGTGCCCAGACGGTGGTGGTGGTGACACGATGCCAGCGCCTGACCGGATGACACACTGCACAAGACAAGCACCGAAGCACTTTCTGTCCACACAATTCGTCAGCGTGCAAGGCAGTCTGACACTGACTGGGATGGCCGAAGGAGTCATCTCGGTGCAATGTCAGCAGTGCCATGTGCTGTACCCCTTATCACACATAAGACTGTCCTTTCTGATAACTGCACTTGCCACCACCATTTGCACCGACTCTCGAAAGTTCACTGATGGGTCATCCCAGGCAACGCTGAGTATGACAGCAAATGTGCAAATTGTCCGCCAAGCAATCCCAGCGGACCCGAATGTGAACTCTACTTCAGATAAGGTCATACGCAAACAGGCCCAAACTTGAACTGCGTCCTCTTTGAGAGCGCACTGCTACAGCCTGCAAACAGACCCAAATGTGAACGACAGATGGGGAAACGTAACAGTAAGTTTTTCAAAGAGTAATTGGGTTTTTATTATTGAAAGTAGTACACAAGTTATCAGCCGCAACTGCTATACTCAAGATAGCCCACTTTGTACGGTCAGATGTGACCAGCTTGAAATTGTTGATGCACTTCTTGGAATGCTTCCACTATTAGATCGGCCGCTTCTTCTAGTTCACTTTCGGTAAACAAGGTGCACACTGTTAGGCGAATGCTCGGCTCAGGCGTACGGTGCTCTTCTTCTTCCAGATATCGAGAAACGGTAAGAGCCAGCCCGTTTTTCTGTGCCTAGAGAAAGAGGAAATCAATTACTTGGTAAAGTCATTAAAACCAAATGAAAACATACGTAATTGACGACAGCTTCTAGACGGTAAGTGTCCAGCTCACTGCAAGTGCGTTCCTTGAAGCTGTAAAAGCTTTTATTAGCTCTCTTCAGCCGGGCAGATGGCTCCTGTCGACTCTTCATTGCCTGCTCAATGGGCACAGCAAATCGAAGGTGCTTGATGGGGGAAACCGCAGAGCCGTATACAGTGAGATACTTAGAACGAGACGATGTAGTCAACAGGCTGTGCATCACTGTGCTGCGTTCTCGAACTAGGAGCACTCGCTCTGGCTCCCGGCGAATGAGGTCGATTGACTTCAGGGCAACCGCAGCTTGAAGCGGTGGCAATGAGGCAGAGAAGCAGTAACCGAGGCCAGAGAGTCGCTGGTGATCGATGATGTAGTAACTGCCGGTGCAGAAGCCACCATAGGCGGCGATGCCATACTCGAGACTGGCAGCGATCATGTCCACGTCCATTGACACGTCCAGGTCGTAGTGCTCGACCACGCCGCGGCCACTTGCGCCAAGAACGCCAAAAGCGCAGCTGTCATCAATGAAGAGGCGCATCTTGTGTTTGTGTTTCAGGTTGACCTGTCCTCAAACAAAGAACTCGTTACTCTATGCACTTTTTTGGCAACACCGACTTACAATCTCAGGTAGCGGGCAAATGTCACCATAGTTGATGTACAGGCCTTCGACGACAATGAAACTGCAGCGAGTTTTGGCTAACTTTGGGTTCTGATTGCGACAAAAAGAAGTTTTTGATTAAGAAGTACAAGGGAAATACTTGAACGACATACTTTTTCATCATCAAGTGCCTGCTCGTTAATTAGACGGGCCAAATCTTCAACGTCGTTGTGCTTAAAGTAGTGAATTGTTGAACGCGAAGCTTTCAAGCCTTGTTGAACGGCAAAGTTGACGCCTTCATCACTGAGCAACAAATCTGATTAGCAATTCTGAAATGTAAAACAGACTGATGAAGATAACTTACGCATAGATGACATCGCCGACTTTAGCGTAAGCCGGAATGGAGCTGGAGATGGCTGAAAAGCCAAAAGAATAGAGGATTGCCTCCTCAGTCCCCATGAAGGCGGCAATCTTCTCCTCCAACTGCAAATGAACGTCTACCGTGCCGAAGAATCCTCTCGGACCACAGCTGCCGACGCCATACGTTTCCAGTGCAGAAGTCGCCGCATTCAGACATTCTTGATCCTCAACGAAACCGAGGTAGTTGTGTGTAGCAAAGTTGAGACAAGCCACTTTGTCGACGGTAATCCGCTTGCCGTAGATTGAGGTCACCTGCCGAGGTCGTAGAGCATGGTGGTACGGATCGAGTGGCGGCGTCAGCGGCTCCGGCGTCCAGTCCTCAATGAGTTGATCCTTTTCCTGGAAAAGGGTAGGGATTAGGGTGAGCTTAGCATCACGAAGAAGGCGATTGCTTACCTCTTCGGAGATTTCGGGCTGTGGAGCCGGGCGACGACTTCTCTGGTACCAAACAGTGACGGAGGCCATGGCCAGGAGAGCGGCGCTGAGCAGACAGCATGGCAAGATCTGCTGCCAAATGCCGAATCCCCAGAATGGATGATGTACTAGCAGGGGATCCATGATGATGTAACTTTGCCAGCCAAAGTACTGACACAACAGGCGCAAACACAGTTTCTGTTCAACTCTTGTCTTCTCGTCTGGAAACACGCTTCAGTTGACTCACAGAACACAAAATCACAGGAAGCAGCAGCAACAACAACAAGTGCAGACAGACTGACAGAACAGCACCGTCATTAACCGGGCAGCCAGGCAACCAGACGTCCTTCAAATGGCCAATATGCTTGTCGTCGCCCTCTCGCCGGCTTCAAATCAAATGTCAAATGATGCTCTGCAGTAAAACTGACTGCCCAGCAACATGTAAAGTAAGCCCTTTCATTGCCCTTTTCAGTAACATTTATTAGCATTTATTGGCGTACAAACAAAAAGTAAACAAAAACTGCTGTCTCTAATTGCCAAAAGGTCCATGATGATTCTGAATGATCGTCACCGTGTCGATAATTTTGTTCTGAAAAGGAGAAGAAAAAATCAAATTCACTGCGCATTCATTGACCATTCAGTACCTTTTCATCCTTTTGCTGATAAATGAGATGAGTGGAATTGACGACTTCAATAATACCGAAGCCAAATCTGCGTTGGCGCACTGCACTCCACTTTGGAATGTGAAAACTCACAAAGCTGTCCAGATTTTCAGTGGAGCCCTGTATGATATGAAGAGGAGCATTTAGCGTGAATAATACAAATAATGATAAAGTCATCAAGCGACGGAATGCGTACCCCTGCTCCGTTGACAATGTGAACAGTCGCTCTGGGATCTGTGTATGGATGAGCAGCAGAGCCATTCTTCACAGTGCTCTTGTACACTGGAAGTGTACGCTCGTAGTTGTGGACGTGTGCCCAGACGGCCAGATCGACTCCGTTCTGGTACAGCAAATCTTCAAATGTCAACTGGAAGAGAGAGAAGATTCATTTATCTTCTTTCATTCTTCCTCCCCCTCAAAATAAACCCATCACTCACATAGAAAGTGTTGTACAGGGCACAGTCAACGACAGACAACGACGAGCAGTAGAGTGGTCGGTGAGCAAAGACAATGATCCACGGATGCGATTTGCGACTCTCTGCAGTGTTTCCCTCGGCCAGCACTAACTTGAGCCATTGTTCTTGTCTTGCGAATTCCTTCGAGTAGAAGCTCTTGTAGATGTAGAACTCAGTGTTGAAGACGACAATGAGAGCGGCGCCGAGGTGGAAGGCATAGAAGTGATTGCTCTGACTGCCCTTCGCCACAGTGCTCATATCGTACATCGAGAAGCGATTCACATAGTTGCTGAAGTCACTGCGAACGCCACGGCAAACATTAGCATTCATAGTAGAGGCTCATGTATAATAGAGTGGTCATCAAGCAGACGCCACTTACCTGTCACTTGAAAACAGAGTGTCCATCCATTCGTGATTGCCACAGCTCGTTTGGTAGGGAAAATTCGCCACAACTGGCTGCATCATGCGCATGAACGCGTCGCCCACTGAGGAGTAGCCCTGTGTGAATCGGTGAGAAGGTACTCATTTGCAAGCACTAAAACTAACCGAGGCAAGATTGTACGCCAAATCACCATTGTGCATGAGCACATCCACCTCTCCGGTAGCTACTTCTGATTTAATTGCACCAAAAGACATGGCGTTTTCAAAGCCCATGTCACCGATGACCACCATTTTAGGGCTCCAGTCGGTGTCGGCGGTCAGCGTTTTGAAGCTGTACAGGTCACTCCATTTGCCTTTTGAGCCGCATCGGTAGTCTACAAATTGTTTTCTTTTAAAACCATGTCTTCTTATCACTTCTTTACTTACGGTATTTAGTTAGTGGCTCCAAATCGGTGAGAATCACTCGATGGATGTAGTGTGTTCGGTTGCCCTTGTCGACAAACTCTGTCACATTGCCTTTTGCTTCAGACTGCAGCTGCCGGTCTTTTCCAAACTGAACTACTGAGTCGACCTTTACATAGGTAGTCCATGTCACCGCCAGTTGAGGATGATTTGCTGATGTTTGTAAGGTTAAAGATGAAAATCGTGTATTAATTAATATGTTTTTTATGCTTACCGGCAATTGATAGGTGAATTTGCTCAGGTTTTTCAGATGGTACGGATTTCAGTTGGAAAGATATTTCTCCGAAAGCAAACAGTGAAAGAAGCAATATTATAGCACTTTCTAGCCACATTTTTTACATTTATCAAGTTTAGTTGCATTTTAATTAGCAAAATTTTACCGATTAGTCGTTTAAATAAATCTGTTACAGTCTCCATTACATGCTAATAAGTTTGGCCAAAAATGATAAAAATTTCAATTTGATGTTTTATTAACCTCAAACATTTGTTTGTCAAAAAGTAATAAATAACATCACATAAATGAGATGATGTCATATTTATAATTTGGGTATTTTCTTGTAGAGCTGAGTAGAAAAAATTATTTGGGAATATATGTAAAACGAGCCAAAAATGTTGGGTAATTTGCAACGTCCCCTGCATCAGCAGTTTCAATTTACCCAAGAAAACGTGCGTGAAACATGCTCAAAACGGTCACACTTCCTTCTAATGAAATTAGCTCATTTCAACGAAGTGCTCAGACAATTAATTTTAATGGCCCTTGAAACTGGTGATGATTTACCAGCGGAGAAAATGACCCACAACATTTTAGTTGCAGACATTGTCTGGCGAAGATCGATAAAGCACAACAATGAAACAACGAATAATCGCCTTTCTGCTCTTCCTTTCTAGTCATTACCTTTTAGTGTTCACAGCGTCTAACAGCACTCTGACTGATGAGTTTACCATTGATCCACTGGAAGCGAACCAAAACTGGGAAATAGCCATACGCCAAGTGCTGCTCGCTGCTGATGATGCCACAGACTCATCCGTTTCTACTCTCCAACCAACACCGCCAACCCCCATTCCAAATGAGTCAATAAGAAAGGATGACTTTGAGAATGGTACTGCCACGATTACCAGCCAATCGACTTTGGAAACTACAAGTTCTCTGGCCTCGTCAGTTACCAAAACAGTGACCTCTACTTCTACTTCAGCACCGACCGACTTTCCAGTTCCTAAAGTGATTTTGGAAGAAGAAAAGGAACACGATGACGATGAGGACGAAGAGGAGAAGGCAGAATCAAATACACAGCCTTCAAAAGTTGAACCGATAGACACAGGGGAAGAGGACCTGTCAGCGGAAGGGTCTGATGAAGAGGTGGACAACTCATCAAAAGGTCGTGCTGACCGAATGCGAACCATACTCCAAGAGGCAATGGCGGCTAATCAACTGAAGACAATTAAAATCAATGACAGCTTCAGTCATGAACAAGTTTGGTCTGCGTGGGCAAAAATGGCAAATATAGTGCGTCAGGAGAATACCGTTTTTCTCCGATCAGTGCTAACGCCCATTGTGATGGACACCTTTTACGAGGTGCCGGACCTCAGTTCGAGCTGTGCAAGTGCACTGATGGCAATGGGCACTGCTGCTGAGACCGAGTTTTGGGCAAGTCAAAGTGAGTTGTACTTTTTGTTTTTTGATAACAATTTTAATTGGTTTGATGTGCTTTTACCTTCTAAATGGCCAGTGATTGAATCCATTGGCCGATTTCCCGTTGGCTTACTATCAGGCACATCAGCTTCATTTGGAGACTTTGACCAGTGTCTGGCGGTGAAAGTACTTGATGATGATCAGGAGAAAATTAAACTGCAGGGAAAATACTGCCTAGTGGAGTTCAGCTATCCGGTTCCATCATTAAAGCCTGGAGAGCGACTGCGTTTTAACGATGACACACCGTTTGCACTGCTAAAGTCCACCCTAGCTAATCAAACGGATATTAAAATGAGTCGAGATATTGAAACGCTTATTCGTCGACTAGTTTACTTTTCATACACGACTAAAATTTACAATGGAATTTGCATTCCAAATGCATGCATGGGCGCCGATATAGAGGTTTTGATAAGAAACGGTAAGTAATATTTCTTGTATTCTTTTTGTTTGTATAAACCACCCTTTTCAGCAATTGGCAATTTTATGCAACTGAACGTCACCAACTGCATTGTCAAAAAACACTTAAATTTAAAGGAAATAAAACATCTGAGCACAATGCAGCTGATGGCTAAATATGCAGTCGATTTTATCAGCGACTTAGATCAATTTCAACTTGTTTCGTTGTGAGTATAACCTTTTTTCTACTGTTAAACATTTCAGTTTTTATTTGTTTATCTTATTTCAGAATAATTTACGGCATTTGCAGCTCTCTAGTAGCATTAGCATCAATTCTGGATTGGTTCGTCCTTCCGCCAAGTGAGAGTAGAAAGACAAGTGCAGTGTAAGCCTGTGTCAGGGTGAATGGCAGAATAATTGACTTTGATTTACTGTGATTTGCAGCACAATCTACGCGCAGACCTTCTCAGTGCGGTGCAACTGGAACCGCCTGTTCACAGTGAGCAGCACACAAAAGTACAGTCGATCGAATCCTGATTTACGCTTCATCAATGGAATTCGCGTCCTCACTATGCTCTGGATTGTCTTTATTCACGTCTCCATTCTCGGAACGCTCTTCGCTCCTATGATAGTCTGTGAGTTCCACTTTGTTTTACTTTTTTTTCATTTCTAACAAAATGCCATTGCTCTGTCACAGATCGTTACGAAGAGGAAGCTCGACCGTTTGGCCGCTCTCTGGTGATGCAGTTCATCTACAATGGCTATGCGTCAGTAGAAGGTAGGTAGTAGTACTCTTAACACCCTGACACATCTCGTCTACTAATACAAATGTGAAGTCTTTTTCTTTATCAGCGGCTTTGTGCTGGTCTTTCTGACACTCCGACAACGAGAACGCAAAGCAGGTGGTGCCAGTCATAAGGTGCTTTATGTGCCGCCGCTGGCACTGTACGCCGGCATCCGGGCCATTCGACTGCTCATTCCCATGATCGGCATTCTCTCGCTGCACTTTCTCTGGCCACTGCTCGGCGATGGGCCAGTGTACGAGAAGTTCACCGGTCAACTGCTGAACGCCTGTCGGACGAACTGGTGGAAGAATCTGCTGCTGGTGAACAACTACGATCAGACGCCTGACCTGTGCCTGGTGCACACCTGGTTTCTCAGTGCCGACTTTCAGCTGCACCTCATCGCCTACCCGCTGGTGGTCCTCTTTTCACTCAGCGAGACACTGGGCATTCTCCTTAACCTGGCGCTCATTCTGGCCGGGGCAGTCGTTCCTGCCATACTTCACTACCAACGCCACGCTCCGGCCACACTCTCTGCTTTCATTGAAGTCCTGTCAAGGCACTTCTTCGAAGACATGAAGCATCTCTACTATCCGGTTCACATTCACCTGTCATCCTACTTTGTCGGCTTCCTGTTGGGTTATCTTTTGCTGAAAAGCATAGAAAAGAACAGGGATGCCGTTAGGAGACATTCTAAAATGGCGAAATCGACTTTTTCTTTTCAAAAGAAAAACTGTATACTCTTAATTTTTACATTTATGTTTGGTGCCATTGCTGTGATATCGGTTTTCGGTGCTTACGCGTGGTGCCGCGAAGAAGGGCCCCTCGTTGTCAGTGAGAAGGCTGGCTCCTTTTACTTTGGTTTTCACAGATTAGCTTTCATCTTATTGCCAGTTTGGATTGTCTGGTTATGCATTCGCTACCCTAAAAGTACGTTATCATGTTGACATTTGCGGGAAACACACTACAAATACTTTATTGTAGATGCCATTGCGCGAATTTTGTCTACACCGCCGACTCAAGTTCTAAGCCGCCTCTCCTTCAGCGTCTATCTCGTGCACATTCTCGTAGTCTGGTACTACATTCTCACAACTAGATCCCTCATTCGCTTTCGACTACCAGATCTGGTACGGTTTTGCAGTCATTTGTGCTTAATTCACTGTCGTAATTTTCTTCTCATTTTCAGCTGTTTATCACCGGTGGCGTCCTTCTCTACTCACTTCCATTAGCTCTATCATTTCATTTGATTTTCGAAGCCCCATGGAGCGGTCTGCTAAAGCACTGTCAGCAAGCAATTGCCGCCGAACCAAAGTCAGCCAAAGGAAGGGACGAGGAGACGGAGATCAATCATGGCAGTGATTACGAGCTGTACATTGGCCAGTGCAGGTGCCGGACTGCCAGTGAACATGCGCTTGATTGTCGACAGCACAAATTTGGCAAAAATGGCCAGACACTATCTCATTTGACAATTCAGTAGTGCGATCAAAGCAATAAATCATTTATGCATTCTAGCACAATTCAAATGCGATCCATTTTAATTGTGGGCAAAAGTGAAAAACTAAAAAAAATCGTAACACTGTTTTTGAACATCACAAAAACTGGCGCTCTCGAGTTGAGCGTGACTCTCTCTCTCTCCAGGGTCGTGACCAGCTTCATTCACTTGACTCGAAAGCGTGTCTCCTGATTCATTCGGTCATTCTTCGTATCTTCAAGTGATTATCTAATCTTAACAAGTCGCCGATATGAAGGACCTAGCGAAGGACAAAGCAAAGGACAAAGCAAAGGACCGAAAGCGCAAGAAGGAAACCGTGGCGAAGAAGCGAACGTCTCAAGAAAGCTATAAAAGTTTCTTTCAAGATGATGATGACTACGGCCGTATTAATCGTCGTTATTATTTTAAGAAATCAATTGAATATTCTGAATTCCGTAAAAAGAATAACGAAGCAGTGAAACGTAGTCGAATAGCTAGTAAGAAGGACTCTAAACTAAAGGAAAAGCAACTTGAAGAATTGAAAAAGTATCATGACCACTTACAGAAGAAAATAGCTACGACTGAACTTGTTGTTTCCGCTCTTGAAGACATTGTTGTAAGCCACCAAGGCAAATGATGTTTAAAGAAATTCTTTTATATAAATGTAATGTTTAATTTTGATTTACTGAATAAACATTAATATTTTCCGTTATCTGAGTGGACAAACAACCACAGAAAAGTTTGCGAAAATGAGTCATTATTTATCAGCATACTGGTCACAGATAGGAGGCCAATGTGAAAGTTGGCCCTTTTCATCGGCTGAATCAGCAAGGCTGATAAGGAACCAGACTTGACAAAGTGCGCTGTACGATTATCAGGCGCCTTAAAAGCAGCAGTAGCTCTGTTGCTTTTTCTCTTGTAGTCTTTGGCTAAAGTCGTGTCGGCTTTCAATCACCAAACTCGCTTCACTTTGGTCTGTCACTTTTGCGTCAACATTTCTTTTGTAACAATTTGTAACATTCATAGTATTCTTTTCTTAGATCGGAACACATCTTCTAAAAATGGCCTTCAAGTTTTACCTGCTCACCGGAGTGCTGCTGCTGGCCAGTGCTGCCTTTATCCACGGCTCGTTCCTTGAGGATTTAGGTGAAATATTCAATACTCTAACTCAGATTACCTGCCCTGAAAAGCATCTCAAAGCAATTGATAACTGCCACAGTTTGGTGTATCCCTTCTACCAACTTCAAGCGGACTTTGAAAATGATAATCAAAAGATGAAGTGTTGCTCTCGACTTGCTGCTTTGGATTGCGTGGGCTTTGTCACTCGCATGTACTGTGGCGAATCGACTGGCAACATCTATGAGTTTACCACCAAGTTCATTGATCGAATCGCTTCCGGCGGAGAATGCAGTGACTTTGCCTCGGTCGCTAACTGCACAAGCCCTTTCTTAATGTTTTTTCTCATCATCTTTGTCGTCCTCATCATTAGCGCCATTTTGAAGTGCCTTGTGGTCTGCATCTGTGGCGCCCGTCGCCACTGAAGACTCCAGTCTTACAACTGAAAGGAATTTCACTTTTCACATTTGTCTCTTTTTGCGCTCATTTCCTTTGGTATTTTCAACCTGTAATTTGATTAAATCGCGTACTTTACAATAAATCACGTGAAACAGGTGCTTCTTAAAAAGCGAGTGTATGTCTTTTACGATTGCCCCTTTTCCAGAAGAAAGCAGCTGGCTTCACAGTTTTTTCAGACACCGCTTGTTTACATTTCTCTCGACGCAAAACATTTTTATTTCAAAGAATGACAGCAGAAGAAACGGGCAAAAAGATCATTGAAACCTCTGTCAATGTTAAAACACATGCAATGTCTAAGTTCAAAAGTGGTCCACTGTCTCGGAACATCGATTGGACGATAAATCTGGAAAACATTCTGTTTAAAGCGATGTCAAGAAAGCGGCCAGTTTGGGCAATAGCTCACTTTTCAATGGCATCCATCTTGAAGATTTTCAACGCCAACTCAGGACTGAATCTCTCTGCCGATGATATTTGGGAAAAGCTCAACACCCTGTACAAAATGGACGCTATCAATCAAAAGCAGGTGAAGGATCTACCAAAGTCATTTCGCGAGCGCAAAGATTTTGATTTGACAACCCACCCGCAGCTTAAAAAGAAAATCGAACCGCTCAGTCCAACAGACTTAAAGGAACAAGTCAAAACTGATGTACCTGTAGTCGTTGAAAGTGTTCCACCTACAAAACCAACCAAAAAGGCTGTTGTCCGTCGTCCCAGAAAGCCGAAAGTTCCTGTTTCAGTTCCGCCGGCTGTCATAAATAAGCCTCGTAAAGTAACTCTGGAACATGATTGTATTGCCATTCCAGTGAAGTCTCGTAAATCTCGCAAAACTGAAGTTAAGCCAAAGCCTGTTCCTATTCTTAGCTCGAAAGCTACTGCTGTTCAAAAGAAACCAAATAGAATTCGAAAAACCATTTTTAAGATAATTCCTATTCCCGTGCCTGCCAAATCCATACCAGCCAAATCTATATCGGACAAATCTATACCTGCCAAATCCTTACCTGCTAAACCCATTCCTGCCAAACCCATTATTGCCAAACCCATTCCTGCCAAACCCATTCCTGCTAAACCCATTCCTGCTAAACCCATTCCTGCTAAACCCATTCTTGCCAAACCCATTCTTGTCAGTTCAATTCCTGATTCTACTACTACTACTAGGAAAAGGGGCCGGCCTATTAAAAAACCAACTCTTCCTGAAGCATTGTCACCTCCACCAAGACCTGCAAAGAAACGACGAGTCAAGGTAACCATTACCAAATAATTAATTTTTCATTCCTAAGCTACTGTATATTATTATTTTCTGTGTGAGTTGCAAAACGTTACTACTTTCTGTATGCAGTATCGCCCACTAGGCCACTATAAATATAACTTTACGGTGATTTCAGGATAGAGCTCTAGTGTTCAGTTTCATATTTTTCCTATCCTTCTTCCCTAAAAAATTGTTTTTACTATTTATCAACCTATTTGATTGAAATAGCAATTTCCCAAATTAAAATTAAAATGATCTTTATCGCAAAGCGGCACTCGTTTTGCCATATTAATGCAAGTTAGTGCTCAAGGCTGTATAAATCAACTCAATACATCTTGTTGACAATTTCACATGAGAGAGAGAGAGAGAGAGAGAGAGAGAGAGAGAGAGAGAGAGAGAGAGA
>JAALOO010000774.1_pt1 | contig 26509 bp, 23 predicted proteins | sample 7257641 | NCBI WGS metagenome assembly JAALOO01 (sample SAMN14085613, study PRJNA598686) | mite metagenome | biome: ENVO:01001000; feature: ENVO:01001002; material: ENVO:01001226; isolation source: single female mite from University of Michigan culture on fish food culture... ...
TCTCTCTCTCTCTCTCTCTCTCTCTCTCTCTCTCTCTCTCTCTCTCTCTCTCTTTAAAACAATCCACAGAATAAAATGGCTTTAGCAATTAGCTAAGCAAAACAAAAAGGATGCAAGGATGCTGTTTTTTGCTAGAACTGCTTTAGGTTGTTTTCTTTTTGTCTTTTCATTTCACTGAATTTCATTTCTTTACTCTGACTAATTTATCAGTTTCATGCAAATTAAAGCGATTTCAATTGGCGGTTTTTTGTTTATACAGTTTGCTCTACTTTAATCTGTTTTGTTTTGCACTGACTAATGTCTGGAGTGTGTGTATGTGTAAATATCTTGACGTGCAATCACTGTTCTCACTCTAGCAATCATTAGCTGCATCACTAGCACACTCATCTTTAAAAAAACATTTGTAGTTTTTAAACATAACTGTTTTCTAAAATTGTTCACGCTTTTTTTACAAAAAACTAAAAAATGATAAAAAAAATTTAAACGCAAAATTAAAACAACTTTATAAAACTGCCATAAACAATTTAATATTTTTAGTGTAATGGATTTTAATGTAACTTACCAATTTTCCAAACAAAATATATTTGTTCAAATAAATATAATTTGCTTGTTAAACTAAAATAAATTGCTAACCAGTTGTACGTTCTGTCAAATTTTTAGTATAATTGTACTGCAAAATTGACAATTACAAAAATAATAATGTTGGCAAATATGAAAAAATGTTGTTTAACAATGTAAAGAAACTGCAGCTGTTTTCTTAACAATTGCTGTTTGTCATTAAACAAGAATTTTTAAATTGACACATTTCAACAGAATTTATCACAAGAATTTTAAACACATTTGCGCGTTTAGTTAATGTTAGTTAATTGTTGTAGTGGTAAATAGAATCAATCGATCTTAAACGTTTGTCCTTCTATTTACTGTCAATTATCATCATTTGACGGTTGCAATGGCCTGTACAGTCCCTGAAACTGTCACGCAAATGTGCTTTCTTTTGCACGTCTTTTTACAAGATTGCAGAAACGGCAGCAGCTGAATATGGCAGTGAACAGTGTCTATTTATAATGCTCATAAATATTTGAAATAATTGGTACAGTTGCAATATATACCCGTAAAGGTAAAGGGAAAGAATCTTTGTTTTCGTTTAGTGTGCACAGGTAAATGCACAGCATTGAAAGGTATTAAGTTTACCAATTGACTGCACTGAGCTATTGATATGTCAATTAGAGGTTAGCAACTTTTTAGCAAAACAATATTTGGATCGATACTGCCTAACCGGTAAGGAGGGTGGAAAAGTAATAAACAGTAAAAGTAATGCAATAAAATGATAACACTTACAGGTAAAATAACAGTAGCAAAAGTAGTTCAATGCTACAAAATACTGAAGAAGGTTACTGACGCCGATGATGGTAAAAATGACAACAACCAGAGTTGAATACTTCTGAGAGGTTACACTTCTAAAAAGAAATTGAGCATTTTGAAAAATACCATAGACAGGTTGATTTTGAATTCAAGTACAGGAACGACTCATCAGCTGAACGGTGGTAGAAACAAAGTATTTCAGCTGCTATAAAAGAAAAAAAGAAAAATCGTGATTTTGCAATTTTGTGTTAACTTGTGCTGATGCAGATAAAGAAAAGCAACATAAAGATGAGTATGCGACAATTTGTTTTCATGTAACAAGTGAACAAAAAACTAAAATCATGTACTTCTCTGACCTTCAATTTAGTGTTAGAAGTAGAAACGCTAGAAGATGAAATGGATTGTTTCCTAAAACGTGGCAATTAACATGTTGCAGTATCTTTTTTGTGTCATGTTTTGCTTAAGGGGTTGTACTTGTCTGTCACAAATTGACTCAATTATAATAAAGACAATGATAATACTTTTTTTTTGTTGTTGCAATGATTTAATCATTTGTTCATTTACATAAAAAACAATAAAACCTAATAATTGACTATAATTATGATAATACAAACCTTGAAAACATATAAAAATGTAATTTTTTGAAATATTAAAATTGTGTACAAATAGGCTTCATGTCAGTTTTAGTTTTTAAAAATGTAAAAACAGTCAAATTATATAAAGTTTTTCAAACTTCCTAGTGGTAATGTACCATTAATACAACGCGTAGTAGACTAGACAATTGAACGTCAAGAAATGTAGGAAATGACGTTGGCCTATTGTAAATGGCAACTGATGTGACTGGTTAAACGAAATAAAAATATGTTTTCTGGTTTATAGACTGGTGTCAACATTGATGCCATGAAAATGATAACTTTTCATAATAAATAGTTATAAAACAAGATTGTTTATTGTTAAATTAATTTAAAAAAACAAAGTGTCAACCGGTTTTTTAAAAAATGATTTGAGTTTTATCTTCATGTTTTAAAATAATTACATTTTGATTGAAAAAAATGTTTTAAAATGTGTCAAAAATGAAACAAAATATCAAAAAACCTATTCTACAATTTAAAACGGTAAAGTTTTTGTAGAAGAAAAACTAAAAATACAAAAGGTGAAAACTGCAGCAATGCGGCACACACTGCAACTGCCGGCTGCAGCAGTGGTCAGCAGTGCCCCTCACAGTTCACTGTAAGTGCAAGGGCCAATTCAGTTAACAGAAAACGTTACTGCACCACCGAAGAGAAGAAAACGTACGAGAAACGCAAGCACTGCAGCAGGACGCAAGTAAACAGTGGCAACACTGCTGGCAGCATTGCTCTCACCACGCAACACCATCACAACAACACACATTCTGCTCATTCTGTCTATTCTGAGATTCCACTGATTCTTTTGCTTGTTTCTTTATTTCTGTATTGTTCCATAACTCCAATTTCTAGTAATCCGACTCTTATCAACTCTAACATTGTTGTCATCTTTACAGCTTGCTCTCATCAATGGCCGCCAGCAGTCACCCTTGCGCTGTTTTGGTGACCTAATTTCCCTCTCACTCACTGTCCATCCGTTGCCGATCAAACCATTTCCAGCCTCACTACTTACTTTAACAATAGTTCTCTGCCAGGGTCCAAGACCTGACCTAGATGCACAGTCCCCTCTGATGATGCATTAGCTGCCACTACTACTTTTCAAGCACACACTGATCAAAATGATGCAACCCCCAAAGCTTTGCAGGCAGTTGACAGCATCAGCCTGCCTGTCCCGTCTGTCCTCAACCCCGTATCCCTCAGCCCCAATGGACCGTTTCCCTCTTCACTTGGGGCTCGGACAATTGCGACGCAGCATCAGCAGCACAGCAGCCGCCGCCGCCGCTGCTAATCTTCATCTCTCAGAGAGAGCATCAACCTTCCTTCTGCCTTCTCTCTGTCCTGCTTCAGCAGCAACAGCAGCACGGCACTTAGCACTAGTGCAGAGAAGCCACCACCACCGCCAGGTTGGCTGTTGTCTTCCGCGGCAGCAGCAGCAGCAGCTTCGTAAGTGTTGCATCAGCGGCAGCATTGCCAGTCATCAGCGTTTGCCGCCGCAATCGTTTGGCGCCAAAAACTGCCCGCCAAAAGCGTTTCTTCTGTTTTTTCCCAAACGAACCAGCACATCAACGGACACTACTGTTTCTGCTACTTCTACCACTGCTTTATTGCTGTTGTCTGAAACTGTTGTTGACGCTCAAAAGATACCACTTTTTTCTCAAGCGTCCAGAAGACAGACGTTGGAGCGTTTAAGCCAGAAGGAGCGATATCAACAAAGCAGTCACAGTTTGCGCCATTCACCTTCCTCCACTTTAAACTTTCCAGTTCTCTCCGCTAATCTTGCATCAACTTTTGTACTTCCTCAAACTACCGAAAACTCAATTTTGTCTACCTCAAAAGTCACTTGTGTGTCATCACACCACTACCTCCACTTCTGTCCACGTCGTTTTCTGAGCAGTCAATCTCACTACACCGTCACTGAAACGATGGATCACCTCACGCAAGCCACCACCACTACTCGACCCAAGTCGTGCTCCTTCTTTGACTCCTCGTCCTCATCGTCCTCCTCTTCTTCCTCTTCTGACAGTGAACAGGAGAGTAGTAGTCCATCATCTGAATCACCAAGTCAAGTGAAGTCAACTCCCACTTTGTTGAGTCAGCTGCCGGTGCTCTCCGAGACTGGGCACCTCGCCGGAAACGCTCGCATCGCCAACCAGCTGCCCAATTTGACGAAACTCAAGGTGGCCTGCGGCAATGGCGCCGATGGTGAGTTGTTAGCAGCAAACGCCAGCAACAAGGTCTACCGCATCATCGTCGAGGGAAACATCGGCAGCGGCAAGACAACCTTTCTAAAGATCTTTGCCAAAAACTGTGAGTCGATGCTTCACAAGCCGCTGGTCGTTCCCGAGCCAATTGACCTGTGGCGCGACGTTGGCGGCGCTAACATCTTCCAACTGCTCGCTGACGATCCAAAACGCTGGAGTTTTGCCTTTCAGTCGTACGTTCAGCTTACTATGATTAAGGTAAAACGCGCCTAACTAGCCACAAATTTAAAACTGACATCACTTTAAACACACTTTTTCCTCAACCATTGACAGATTCACGAGATGCAGCCGGAAGCTGGTTCGCACTTCAAGGTAATGGAGCGATCACTCTTCTCTGCCCGCTACTGCTTTGTGGAGAACCTGCTGGAGAAGGGGCTACTGTCGCCCTGTGAGCACTTCATCCTCGACGAGTGGTTCAAGGCGAGTCTGCCGGCGGCCACCGTCGATCTGATCATCTACCTCAAGTCGGATCCGGACGTTGTCTTTGAGCGCATCAAGACTCGCGGTCGTCCCGAGGAGGCGGGCATCACCCTCGAGTACCTGCGTACGTTGCACGAGCTGCACGAAGACTGGCTGGTGAGGGGCAAATTTCCGTTGCCCGCTCAGGTGCTTACCATTGACGCAAACACGCCGCTGGAGCAGATCGTCGAGGTGTACGAGGCAAAGACGGACGGCATTCTTCGAAAGCACTCTCTCAGCGCTTGAAACGCTTGAATCTTTTCAGCATTAATCAGCCACTATTTGCAGGTGTTCATAACACTTTGCCTGGCACCTCTCTATAATAATCTCTTTTTCTATTATTTTCTTATCATCTGCACTTGGCTACCACTACTGCTTTTTCTATATCCAACTTTTGTATATTTTTTTCTACACTTTGAGTTACTTTTTTTAATGATGAGAACAATAGGTTCTACTTTTTGATAAAAATTCAAAGTTTTGTATTATTGCTATTAAAGAAAACATGAATGAATTTGTTTTTTTCTAATTGTCAGCATTGTGGCATGTGTATTACAAATTTTTTTAAAAAATAACCAGAAAAACAAAAATTAACTTAATTTTCTATAACAAGTTTACGAATGTAAGGCTTTTCTACTGAAGCAAGGTAGAAAAGGCGTTGATTAGGCGTTGAAGCAGGCATTTCCCGCACCTCGGAAATCATTGAAAAGTTTTCACTGTGTGAGTAGATACTGCTGACAATGTTTCCATCAATGTCAATTTCCAGCATCATGCCACCTTCAGAGGGAAATATCGTTGAGAACAGTATCATTAAGGACTTGAACGAGCTGCCTAGCTCTTCAAGCAAACTTCCAACACTGCCCGGCAACAACTGTCCAAGCTTCTCTAGAACGCCGCCAAAAAAGGAAATCACAGAAACAGTGAAATGCCGAAACAACGGCCGAGCCATGAAAAAGTCCAGCGACGAGACTGCACTTGATGACTGCGACCGGGGATTTATGATGGCAATCCAAAAGGTGTCCCCCTTGGCACTGCGACGAATGTTGTCCGGCTCTCCGGGCAGCCCGCTGATGATCCGTTTCAGACTGCCATCCTTCAGACGGTACCGCCAGACGGTTCGAAGCAGCAGCTCAACAAAAAGCACTGACTCACCGTCCGCTGAGCTTTCCACTCCGTTGGGGGTGACAAAATGGTGGCCACCATCACCACCACCACCACCACCATCCTTCAGTTCGCTCACCTGTCTGCTTTCAGTGTCGTAGCGGATCAGCCGACCTGGATCCAGGCGGAGAATGGTGTGCATGCTGTCACCGGGCGAGTAGTTGGCGCTGACGTCGGAGATAAACAGAATGTGACCGTTTTCGTTTTTGCTTCTTTTCTCCACTATGGCGACGTCGTTGAGAAAGCGACTTGGCTTCTGTCCGCCCGGTTCAATTGCTGCCGTCTGTTGAATGTCAAACACCAAGTTTACGGTTGGCTTCAGACCAAAAACGTCTTCTACTTTGTAGACCCCAGTATTGATGTCCACCACAAAGAGCACCCCTTTACTGTCAAATTTGAGGCCTAGGGGGCGTGATTTGAAACGAGGGACTTTCATCAAAGGTTTGACAGTGCCATCAGGTACTACCAGTTCATACAGATGACCATCTACCGAACCGGTGACCAGTCTGCCGTTGTGTTGAGCAATTGATTCAGGGCCATGCACAGGGCCAAACTGCTCAAAAGTTGACACGTTGAGAGATTCTAAAGCCGTAAAAGCGTCTAGCGATTTTGGCAAAGTGTCTCGCACTGTTTCGTTAAGTAGCAGTTTTGGAAAATACGTAACAATGCAGGCAATGGCTGTGACGCAAAATAAAAACTTTCTTAACAGTTTAAAAATCATGTTAAGTTGGAGTGTGCAAACTTATGCTGTAAAATTGATCACTAGAAAGTAATAACAGTCATGTAAAAAAGTGTTTGAAACATCAGAACAAGCTATAATGATATTTGCAATTGAAAAATATTGATAAATGACAAATTAATCAAAACACAATTTAGCATGATTAGATTGTAAGATGACCTTGTATTTAGTTTGATTAACATTATCAAACATTAATGGCTGTTTTCAATAGTATACACACAAAATGTTTTTCAAACTAAAATTTAATAAATTTTTATTTGGGTTAAAACATTTTAATCACTGTCAATATCACTGTGTTTTTTGCCATTTTGCTTACAATTCTCCCCAATTTATAAATTCGCAATTTTAATAATTTAAAAAAAGTTTGAAATGGAAAATAAAATAAAAACAAAAATGAACAAATAAACAATAAAGCTGTTATATTTTATTTCTAAAGTTAACATATGTAAAGTTTTTATAGCAGAAGATAAACATAAAATGACCACGAGCAAAAGAGAAACAAAATGCAACTAGTAGTTGTGACAATGGAAATGTACATAAGAAGTTTAGAAAACATTGTTAAGTCTACAAATAAATATAACTTTTTAATGAAGTTGTTTTTTAAACAGTGTTCATTACATCTTCGACCACATTTCTTGCATAAAAACCAATTAATAAATGTGTACTTCTTTTTAGTGTTTACCCTGTATAAAAATTCTACGCCGTTTAACAGCATTACTATCATTGATAAAAACACACAAACATCTTGAACGGCAGTTAAATATTTGTAATCCCAAAGTATTGAAGGTATGTGTCTGACGAAACCCCAAAGAATAGTAAGTGGTAATCCAAAAATAGTATTATGCATTGGAAGAATATCAGTTGGTTCCCTCTGAAAAAATGTAGTTGTTTTACGATTTGGATTGCGCATTGTGTACATGTTGTAGTCAGTGTAAATATTGTCCCAATATTTTTCAACGTGGGCTACTTTTATATCCGGATAATTTTCTTTGGGAAACAGTGGTTCAAATAGTTCAACTTTACTTTGAGCAAACAGTTCTTTTTTGCAAATGATAAAGCTAGTTGCGTTAACGTCCTGTTTAACGCAAATTTGACACAAATGGCTCACTTCTTCTGATGAAAGTGTGTAGAGAAAGCAGTCCGGTTCAGTGTATATGTTCTGGTTAGCACAGTGAACATTGGTTTCAACTTTGCAATAAATTGGCTCATTAGTCTTCATTGAAGCTATTAAGAGATGAATGTTTGGCACCAATGTAGTAAAACAAATTTTAAATCTATCTCGATAAGGTATAAGTTCTAAATTGTCTCTTATTGTTTTTGTAATAAGTTTTAAAATTGGCGTTCCGTTTGGGTTATAATTATCTTGAATGAGTTCATTAAATTTTATTTGGCGGAAAACATAAATGTAGGCGTTTGGAAGTTTAAGATCCGTATAAAATTGAGTTTTTTTAAGTGGTTTGCTTTTAGTTGTTTTGTCAAAAATAGAATCAAAATGCTTTAAATCAGTGCTGCTGATCATGTAGAAATGTGCATTTGAAGATGTTATCTGATCGTCAAAAATCGTAAAAATAGTTTTTGCTAGTTTTTGCTTAGATGTTATTGAAAGTGCCAGGTCAGGATAAAATGCAATTATTTTGGTTAGCATTTGCACAGCATTTTCTGTTTGTGAATGGAGTTTGACTAGCGTGTACCAGTCGTACTGAACAATGTCACTCACCACAAAAGACTGGTAGGGAAAAAGAAGAACCTCACTTTCGTCTGGAAAATCAGACATGGGCGCCATGTTGATGCCTAACAGAGGTCCAGTGTATTGCAACAAATACTTTGTGTTGTTTGTTTTACCATTGCCACTGTGTTTTAAAAAATTCATTGCCACTTCTTGGTTAACAGACGTCGAAACAAAGTGTCCTAGAGTGATGACTTGACCGACGAACGCTTTGAGCTGTCCTTGAATGCCTCGATAAACAGTAGTTGATTTGATCAGCGGCGCTTTCTCCTGCATGGCAACGAGATGCTCAAATAAAGCGACAAAATCGGCGTGTATGAGGCTTGCTTTAAAACGTGAACTCAAATTGGATCCAGCTTTAGTGTACAAATTGAAACGATTGTACACTTTCAGTTCGGGATCGGCCATTGAGTAGGCCATGGCGGCAATGACGGCGTCATGCCCATACAGTTCAATGCATTTTTGCAACTCTAATTTTCTAGACTTTTTCTGTTTATCCCCGTTGGATATATCAGAATTTAGTGCTTTATCAACTTTTGTCTGAGCTGCGCACCATGTTTTTGGCAAAAATGCTGGTTTTGTTTCTAATTGCTCGGTGCTGTCGTTTGATTGCTTTTGTTGTTCTTCAAGTTGAATACGTCGTTGAAGTAAACTTTCAAAAGATGTAAAAGGTTGTTGAGGACCTAAATCGTTGAGGAACGTTTTTTGCTCAGTGTCGACGTATAAAAAGCGTCGAGGTGATTTTTCATTAATATTGCTCACTACAGTTTTTTTTGTAAAAGAAATTTTATATTAGCCACTGAAAAAAAGTTATTTAAACTTACTTTTTATATAATTTATATGTAGATTTAGAAAAAAATATGAAAAAAATGTCGCAAAAGAAAATCTGCGCAACAAGTTTGCATAATAACAAAAACAAGTACAGGCAAAATTCACACTGTTGATGAAAACGTTTGCACGATTTATCAATAGTTGCGGGCGCCAGCGTCCATTTTGACAAAAAATTCTTCTTTTGTGTAAACAGACGCTAACGTTTTTGTATAGAAAAATAAGACGCATTGCATGTCATCGTGAGATGGCGCAGTCGGCGTCAACAGTTGCTGGCGTTTCAATAGTGTGAATTTTGCTTGTATTCAATCAAACACTAGAGTCTACAAGCTAAGAACTAATCTAAAACCAGTTTTTGTAATCTTAAATGATTGCGTTACTACGAAAAGATAGTAGTGACTGTGCGAATAGGAATGCATACATGCAAACATTTTTTTGCATCAAAATGCTCAAACAATGTTTGCTTTAAATTTTAAACTCATGTAAAAACCATATTTAGTACAAAAATTAAAATAAATGTTAATGGTAATCAAAGAATTCTGTGTGTTTTTGCTTTATTTTAATTATTTTGGTCATCCATTTATCAACAATACATAAAAATATAATTTTTTAAATACTGTCGTTGTAGTGCTGAGGCAAATTTGCTGAATAACTGATTGCACAGTCGTCAGACGTCGCAACTGTCGCTTTGTTGTTTTGTGTGTGTTCTGCCTTTGCTGGCACTTTGCATTTGCCTGCTCAGTGCAAACAACTGTACAACTTCCCACATCAGCTGCTGCTTTTTATCTTGCTCTTTTTTTTCTCGGTCACATTTTAAGCGCTTATGTGCACATTCCATCTGCAAACGGATAGTTCTCTATTTTAGCATTTGTGCAAAATAAAAATATTTTATTGAAACAAGTCAATCTAAGCCAGCAATAGTAGTTGATTGTCTAGACTTGACCTCTTTGATCACTTGCCGCCTTTTTACTTGCACTGGACTAAAATCTTCAAATATCAAACTTGTAAGTGTGCTTCACAGTTACACTGTGCATAACTGTTTCAAGCAGTTAATTTAATTTTGTTTATATTTTACCCATTTTGTAACAGCAAAGGAAACCGTATCACAATTTGATTGTCATCACAAACACAGAACTAAATATTCACCAGCAATCTCACAAAACGCGTTTTACACTGCAAAACATAAGTCACCTAATAAATCATGGCCGTATCTGCGCTTCGTCGTCTGATGTCTGAGTACAAACAGCTGACGGTCAATCCACCGGAGGGCATCCTCGCCGGACCGATAAGCGAAGAGAACTTCTTTGAGTGGGAAACATACGTGGCTGGTGAGTATCAGTTTTCTAGAAAACGTTATGGCTTTTATCGCTTTTCACTGATTTACAATTGCCAAACTAACTTTGACTTGGTTTCTTTCTTTAATGCAACTTTACTTTTATACGGCAATCGCCATCACCATCATCATCATCAGGTCCTGCTGACACCGTCTACGAGGGGGGCGTCTTCAAGGCCATCATGACCTTCCCTTCCGACTATCCACTGTCGCCGCCAAAGATGCAGTTCATCTGTGAGATGTTCCACCCAAATGTGTACCCGGACGGACGCGTTTGCATCAGCATTCTCCACGCACCCGGCGAGGATCCACTCGGCTACGAGTCCATCTCCGAGCGGTGGTCCCCGGTGCAGTCCATTGAGAAGGTCCTGCTGTCGGTGGTGTCGATGCTCGCCGAGCCAAATGATGAGTCGGGGGCAAATGTAGATGCCGCCAAGATGTGGCGAGAGGATCGGAAGCGGTTCAACTCCATCGTCGACCAGTGCGTCCGAAAGTCCATCGGATTGTAGTATTTTTTACCAACAAAACTTGTTTTTGCTAAAATTAAGGAAAAAGATGGTCTGACTACATTTGTGTTGCAAAATAGTAATGAAAAGTGACTTGAAAAACAATTTTTACTTTGCAAAATATTGTGTTTTTATACCTTTTATTGAGTACTTTAGAAACAAAAGTTAATCATAAACTTTTTTTATTTGTGACATGTGTGTTTATGTTTATTGGATGTCATCGTAATACGTAAACGGATTGCGTCAGTAAAGTGTAAGTTAATTATTTGTCGCTAAACTAATGATAGCAATGTGTGAAAATGTCTTCTTAATTTCTATGTCCAAGAATACATTTCAATAAAGTGAATGATGTTTACACAGAAAAAATCAAATGAAAGTGAAATGACAACACAACAACTATCTAGTGACTGGTGATAAAAGCTTGATGACCGAATAGAGAAAAAAAGTTGTGCCAAGTTTCTAATTGTACGCTATTTTTGCTATTTTGCACTCTTTGGTTGTGATTATCAAACACCAAAAATTGTCTTTAGTAGTAAATTAATTTACAGCAAAGGGGTTGACTGCCCTGATGGCTCAGGTGATGATCCGCTGCTGTTGCTGCTGCTGTTGTTGTTGTCGTTCTTGCTATTGCATTGAACCAAATCAGCATTCTCATCAGCGTTTGTTCCTTCAACTTTGAAGCAAACTTGAGAGGCCTCTACGTCTACAGCAACGTTAAAATGGGCACCGGCGTCGCCTTTTCCGTGACTAGAAATCAGCTGTTGACTGTCGTCGTCGTCATTGTTGATCTTCACCTTTTCCTTTGCAATACTCGGCCCATTACTTTCTTCATCGTCCAGATCCTCCTTCGAGCTGGCGCACAGTGAAGGCGGACGAACGCTGTTCGGGTCCTCCTCGTACAGCATCATCTGTTCACTGTCGCCAAACTTTCGCTTTCCAAAGAACTGTCGAGCACAGCTGCCGGCGGCTCCGACGGCGCCAGCACTTGAAACTGCACCAGCTGCACCTGCACCTACTCCAATACCAGCACTTCCAACACTGTGTTCAGGCAGGTGTTCACCCTCCAGCCAGTACGTTCGTACGATGCCTTTTCCCTGTGTTTGTTTGTTTGTTGGTACCAAACAGATTGAACAGAGCAAATATTATGATATTAAGCACACACACAACCAAAGTTCATCAACAAACCTTTACGTAGATATCACCTCTCAGGGAGATGTGAAAGGTGCCAAACTTGTCAAGAATGTGCTTCGTCGCCTCGCTGATGTGAATTTTGTTGGCTAAGTTTTGTAGATAAGCGGTTTCAATTTAATTAATCGTTGTAAATCAAACCCATTTTAGCGTAATCACTCACGTTCTCCATGTGACTCCATTCGAGAGGCCATGTTGACGGTGTCTCCAAAGAGACAGTAGCGTGGCATCTTCAGGCCAATGACGCCGGCGGCGCAGGGGCCCGAGTGAAGTCCAATGCGCAGCTTGACCTCTTGTTCCGGCAAGTGCTTGATGCGAAACTGCTTAATGCGGTACATCAGCTCCAGTGACATTCGAGATATCTGCCGGGCGTGCTCGTTGCCATTACGAATTGGCAATCCGCTTACGACCTAGCATTGTTGATGTGATGTAGACAAACAATCTGTTTTATCACTGTTTTATCAAGATATCTAGCGAAAGCTTACCAGATAGGCATCGCCTACTGTTTCCACCTTGTAGCAGTCGTAGTTGCCAATGATCGAGTCAAACAGTGTGTAGAGGTCATTGAGAAAGTCCACCGTCTGCATGGGCGTACTGGCGCCGGCAATCTGCGTGAACTTGACAATGTCAGAGAAGAAGATGGTCACTGAGGGAAAGTTTTCCGGTTTCACTTGATTGCATCGTTTCAATTGATCGGCGACCGTTCTGTACGTTTTGTAGTAAAATAAAAATTAGTTTTTAAAAACTTAAATTTTGTTTCAGAAAAACAGTACCTTGGTAAAAGTTCATACAGCAGATCTTCACACTTCTTCTTCTCCTCAAAGAATGCCGACGTTTTCTGATCAACGAGTATTTCAAGATCATTTGCGTACTGCTCCAAACGGAGAAGTAGGTTTTCCAGAAAGCTGTTTCCGCTGCCGCCAATAAAATCTCTAATAATTTGAAAAAAAGTTCGTTTGTTAACTTGTGTAAAGTAAAAATCACCTTTACTAAACTACTGAAAACATACTTTGCAATTTTACTAATCGTACTTTTGATGGCCTGAAATGAGGGTCGATTAGCGGGGTTTTCCTCCCAACAGCTGGTGAGCAGCTCAGTCAGCTCTGCACTGCACTCGTTCGGGTCGACTTTAGGACGATAGGGCGTGGCGGAGTTTAACTTTAGCTGATGAATGATGAACTGTGGATCCAGAGAAACGACGGAGAACTTTCCATCACCGCCGACGACTTTCACCGTCTCAAAGGGGCCACTTCGGGTGATGATCTCCTGCAGGACAATGGCAAAGCTGTAGACGTCGCCTTTCTGTGAACCGTGCATTTCCGGCTTTCGCTGACGAAGGTGTTCCGGTGAGGTCCAGAGTAGGCTTTCTATAAAGAGAAATAGCGCAATTAGAGAAAATGTGTGATAATGGATGATCTATTTTGCACGCAGTATTCACTTACTGTGCTGCACTGGACCGGAGTTTTGTTTTGACAACGTTCTCAGGGTCTTCAAGCCAAAGTCAGTCAGCTTGACGACCAGCCGTGAGTCAATGACGCAGTTGGTCGACTTGAGCCCGCCGTGAATGCTCAGTGTGGACTCGTGTATAAAGAGCATTCCCTCGACGATGTCATTTATTAGCGAGTAGCGGAAGGGCCAGTCAATGCGAATGCCCTCATTGTCGAGAAGATCCTAAAAAGGGTTTCACTTGTAATTTTTACAACTTTTAAAAAACAAAAAAATTACCCGTAAGTTGCCCTTTTCACAGTACTCTGTCAGTATGGAGATGTGCTGGTCATCAACGCAAATGCCCACAAAACGAATCAGATTTTCATGCGCCAGATCTTTCATCTGCTTCAGCTCAATTAACAGCTCTCGATTAACAGTGCAGTGCTTGATGTTCAGATGCTTGACAAAGACCTTTGAGCCCTGTTTGAAGCATGAAAACATTATTCAACTGAAATCTACTGTAAAATTTTAAAAAGGTAGTGTACCTTGTAGATGCCCTTATTGGGAATGGGCGCCAGTGACTCGCTGCTCAATTGCTTTGGATCGCCGTTGTTGTTGGCGCCATGACCTGCTCCAGAGGATCCTCTGCCGGCGTTTCCTCCTCCTCCACCTCGGTTTCCAAAGGGCAGCACAGCCAAAGTGGACTTTGAGGGCGATCCAGTGCCACTTTTGCCCGAACCAGTACTGCCCAAACTGCCGCCGCTGCCTGCACTTCCGCTGCCGTGCTTCTCTCCCCGCATCAGAAAGTTGACCGCCGTCTGACGACTGTTCGGTCGACTGTGGCCTTGGCCGCCAAAGGGGTGCTGCAGGTAGCTGGGCAGCGCAAAGTAGTCGTTGATGCGAATGTGCGGCTTTGGGGGACGGTGGACGGTTCCAGTGAGGGTGCTGCTGCTTCCACCACCACCACCACCACCACCACCATCAACACTTCCGCTTTTGTTGACCTCAGTTTCAGACAACTTCGGAGTGCCGCCCCGCTCAATGGCGCCCATTTCAATGGAGTCAAAGCGGCCAAAGGTGAAGGTGTTCTGGGCAGCGGCGGTTGACTTAGGTGAAAGAGGAGTCATTGCAGGAGCAGGAGTGGTCACCTCACCGGTGTCCTTGAAGGACTCCAGCGACTGCTGGCCATCTTCGGACATGGTCGAGGCGGTGGTGTTCGTTGCTGGCTGGGTCGTTCCAGTTGATTTGCCCTGCGGAATTGCGACGGCGATGGCAGCATCAGCAGCAGAGGTGGTCACTGTGGATAAGCACTCTGCGTTTGCTTGTTGCTGTTGCTGTTGTTTCTGTTGTTGTTGTTCTTGAAGTTGCTGCTGATGACGGAGTAGGACGTCAACTGAACTGTTCTGAATGGTCGGTGGCGGCGGCAAACAGGCATAGTTTGGCGCAAAGATAGGCGACTTTGAACCGGACACATCCAGCGAGCGTTCACTTTGGTTTGCAATAAAGAGTATCTCGCTCCAGCGGACCTTCCACCAGAGACTGGTCAATTCGGATTCTAGGCGGACTTTGCTGTGAAGTTGGCAAATGAAGCCGATTAGTTTTTGTTTGTTTTAAAACAACTAAAATGCTGAAAAACGAACCGGTAGAGGAAAAAGAGAGCAATTCCGACCAGCAACGCCAACAATGCAACAGCGCCCATCAAGTCCCAGTAGATGTACACCGGTTCCTCTGGTAGTCAAAGTAGTAAGCAACATTTTATCGAATAACTGAAACCTGTTTAAACTAATCTAAACAACTTACCTCCTTTTTTGTGACAGTACAGGTCGGCAATGGCCTCATGGCAGACGTTCACATCCGAAGGTGGCACCCAATTGCCCGGCCAGTGAATGGCCGACTCATTGCTCCAGGTAATCGTATCCTCCCGCCCCGAGTAGGCTACCACCGTCCTCATCTCCAGAGCGTCCTTGTTGAAGTCCTTCAGCGTGTAGTCGGTCTCCTTGTCGCCGTTGGAGTTGATGAAGATGTCTCCGCTTAGCAGCTTCTCAAAAGTGCGATTCCAGATGCGCTTCGTCACCTCGACGCCGTCCATCGGGTCGTCGCCGTCGAGAATCGTCTCGGTGATGGCCCGCCCGTAGAGCATCACCGAGTCGTGAAAGCCGGCCAGAATGATGTTCACGTCCTTTTCGGTGAAGCTGGTGTTGAACTCATTGCGCGACTTTGTGACCACGGCAGTGGCAAAGTCGCGAAAGGTGGCCGTCCGAGGTACGTGCACCGTCAGAATGAACAGCGACTCGTACATGCGTTTGATGTCCTAGTCCATGTTGAGGGGGGGGGGAGGTTAATCAGTTAGAATGACAATGACAACCACAAATCAAGTAGATTCTATTATCGGTTTTCCATTTTTTAATTTTGTGCAAAGCAGTATGTTGTAACACTCACCTCATTTCTAGAGTCTCCGGTGACAAACCAGGCAAAGTTGCCAAATGAGCTTCGGTGTTTGAAAAGCTCAACGGTGAGGAAAACGTAGCCACCATTGGACATGCCCATGTCGTAAGCTGCAAGAAGAATCTGCCGAAGTGTCTCTCCACTGGTCAGTATGAAAATTACTTCAAGTGTTTTAAAAGAAAGTACAAATTTAGTTATTAGTAAAATATTTTCAAACAGTGCTTGTTAGTTACCCCGCGCCTCTTTAGCACACTCTGCCATCAAGTTCTTCAAGTTGATTTTTGCCAGCGTTCGACTGATTTCATGCATTTCATAGGTGACTTCATTTTCGGCCTCAAAAACGTCGACTATTGTCTCTTTGACTAGTGGAATCAGTGGAGAGGCTGGCTTCTCCTGAATGATTATAGAGACATGCGTCCACTTGAAACGACTGAAGATTTGACTGACGAATGAACCCAAGTTGGTCAGGGAGAAGGAAAGACGGGTCAGTGTGCTAAAGATCTCTTTGTTGGAGAACTGCACATGCGGTCCGCCGGAGCTGATGACTGGAATGCGCCAGTGAGCGGCCATTCGCGCTACCGGATCTAGTGCTAAGCCACTGTGTTTAAAAAGTTGATTATTTTAGTTTTATAAAGTTAACGGTTATTAACAAAAAAAACTGACCAAGATGGGCCAATGAAGACGGTGACATGTCGAAGGTAAAACTCCTCCGCCGCAAAAACGCCTGCCAAATTAGCCGTGCAACGGTTGGAGCCATTGCGAAAAACAGCATCGTCCCAGCTGGCAAGAGGAAAGAGCACCTTGGCCTGCATAATGATAAACGATGACCACCACGACAAGTATAGCTCTAATAAGATTGATTGCAGTTAAAAATGGTCATTCAAACTTACCTTTTCAATAGCAATGTCAATGGAAGGCTTTGCCAGCTCTAAGGTGTACGGCAGCTCAGAGTCGGCGACAAAGATGCCGACAATGCGCACTGGAAAGGGGTTGCTCTCATTGTACGTCTCTCGAAGTCGATTTCGGTGGTACTCCTTCCAGCGAGCCTTCTGACGGGCACTTTCATGTGTTCCAATTTGGGCCAAAGATGTTGAAGATGGTGAGGAGAAGGCGGAGGAAAAGGAAGAGGAGGAAGACAAAGAAGACGAGGATGTGGTAGAGGTGGTGGTGGTGGTGGTGGTGGCTGAACTTTGGTGGTCAATGGAACGAGAGAGATTGGTGAGAAAAAGACGATATGGGCTCTTTCGACTTGAAGCCAGTAGAAACTGCTGTTGCTTGTTCAGCTTTGCAGAATTCGTTGTCGTTTCTGAAGCAACGTCAAAACTTCCCTTGTAAGCAAGTTTAGAAGCTGACAACTGAAGCGATGACTGTGCTTTGGGATAAAAGACCTCTGAGGATTCATCTTCAAATTGACCGCTTTCATTGGCTGCGTTAAAGTTGTAGAAAACGTGTTGATCTGTTGCTGGTAATGAGGAAACCCGGCTGACGTTTAGCATCACTGTCTGTAGACACCAAAAAAGAAGCAACATCAGCAGTACTTCTTTCATTTTGGTTTTAAAACTAGTAATTATAAACAAAATAAAAATTTTAATTAGCAATTAAAAGTAAAAACGTAGAAAAGAACTATTTAGAAAAACAATATTAATAATTAGTTCAATTTTTGTATTAATAAAACAACACAAGGTATTTTTCAACTTAATCATCGGGAACAACTACTGGTCATCAACCACTGGTAAGCAGTTAACTGTGCGAAAGTGTTCGTTCGGGTGTTGAAAAAACGTAAAAGAGAAAAAGGGACTAGGAAAAAAAGTGGTAGAAGAAAAGAACAGAGTAGCTCAACCCTGTCCGATGGATGGCTAACGTTGATCTCCTAATGCTACTGCTGCTAACTACTACTACTCATCATCAGACATTGGATTTGGCTGGTGATATCGGGGTGATGAGGGCTGGGGGTCAACTTCGATGAAAGTGGGAAGGGTGATATGTCTGCTAAGGTATATTGTGCCTGAATGGCTGAACTATTGACAAAGGGGGTAGGTGCGCCTGATGACATTAAACAGATGTTTGCAAAAGGCTACAGTGAAAAGCAAGCTGCCATCAGCTTGTAACTACCTTCCAGTTCTTCCATCTCCCTCGTTTCAGTTTTCTCAAATTGATTGGCAACTGCAACTGGTTCCAAAGTCAAGGAACACTACTGCTACTATTTCGATTGATCACTGTCAATGTCATCAATTGGACCAAAAGATGGGCTAGTTAAACTAAAAGAGTCAAGAATATTAATTAAAGAGAAAAAGAGAAGATGGCAATGATCATGATGATGAAAGCGATCGTCGTCATCATTATCGCCATACCAAAAAGCGGCTTTGTACAGTGCGTGATCTTTTATTTTTTATTCTTGTTTGCCATTTAGTCTTTATACTTTTGGTAACCTTTTGTGCAGTTATTCTGTTCAGAATAAAATGAAAATGTCACACAAATGAACACACACTTCCGTCTATCTTTTTCAACTAAGTCTGGCCAGGGCTTTTTATCAATTTAATTGTTGTTCATACTAGGGCCACCTTAACAAATACACACATATTTTTGTTTATTACATTTTGTATCTTCCTTTTTATTCACTTGGCAGTGTGTCAAAAACTCATCAAATATTTGAATAGTTAGGCAATGTTTTATGAAAATTGCTGATGAGGATTAGTTTATAAACTCATACACAATTGTTGGGAAAATCATTCTGCTAAGAAGTAACTCAAAACAAGTAATTAAGTAACTAAGTAATTAAGTGATCAAAAGTAGAACCGCCCATAATGTACTTTATTGTATTGTAGTAAAAATTTCATTATGTTTGCTGACTTACCTCTCAAATAAAAGTTATTGTTTTTTAAATATTGAATTTGTTTTCACATTAATTTAAAAATTGTTTTGACAAACAAAATGTTGATAAAGATGATCAAAATAAAGAATTTAAAAGTTGTAAAAAATATCAGTTTTATGTAGTAAAAATTAAACAAAAATAAAAAATATAAGTTTTTGAAACAGCTACTAAAATTATTACTTTGGTTTGGCATTTTTTAGTTTCCAATATTATTTATAACCCCATCACCTAACAGTGACAGTAATGGTGTTTATTGTTTGCCAAATTGCTTTTAGTAAAACATAAAACACTATCAGTACAGAATACTGAGTTGTTTTTAAAAACATTATTGTCATATTTTCACGTTTAAATTTAATTAAAACTGCAAAAGTGTCACAAATCTACTAAAGTTTATTTTTAGAAAGGTTATCAAAAATAGAGTTCAAACAAAACATGGCTACAGTAGCAAAAGCAAGACTAACAAAACTGAAAATGAACTAAAAAAGTAAACAAATAATTTGTTTTACACTGAACCTCTAAAATGCATCTGTTTTGTCATACTAAAAAACAAAAAAATACTGTAATTTAATCAGGTATTTGATATCTACACAGTTTTAGTTGATCGTGGCAAAGCATTTGTGTTTAGGAACAACACTAGAATAAAAAATTAATTCACCGGCACAACCAACAAAGAAAAATTTAACCGTTTCTGATAAACTAACTATCTTATACTTTTTCTAACAATTTTTGTGGCGTGTTTTGACTTTGGCATTGCTAACCGACACTCTTTTTAATCATTGTCATTTACTATCACACATGTATTTATTAGTAATAACATTTTGGCATTGACAAAAAACGATCGCTTTTACACTTTTTTTGACAATGACCAGACAAACATCAATTGACCAGAGCAGAGAGGCAACATGTTTAGTTTTTAGTTATTTAGCGCTCCAACACTTATTACAAAATAATTTTTTATATGTAGTAAAACTATTTTAAAAACTAAAATTTTTTCATTCACATAACTTTTTCAATATATTGCCAAATTTTCTAAAAATAAAATTTTGTTGTTGTAATTAGTTACCTTAATTATCATAAAAAAATTTCAAAAAGGAAACTGGTAAACAATTTATTTGATTGCTATTTTTCCCCAAATTACAATTATTATTATTAGATATTTTTAAATTATTTCACAGCAAACTTATGTTAAGCTAATTTTTTTACACTATTTTTTATCTAACAATTTTTTTGTTTCTAATGCAACGACTGCAATTTGATGTAAAATGACAAAGGTTAGTTGCTTAGGAAAATGACTATTAAACATGAATTTAAGAGCAATTTCATGCAAAATCGACCCAACAGGTAACAGCATTTTGAAATGTCATTTTACTCTCTTTTTTAAAAAAAAGTACGGTATAGATTTTCACTATCATTTTGCTGTAGTAGCCATTAGCCTTTTCATGACTAGTCATTACCTTGAAACATTTCTGCTTCTGCGTTGCCAGTGCATTTCAATTAGTTGTCTATTCACAGTCAGTGATCACTATCATCACTACTGCTACTTTCTCTAGCTCTCACATTCTATATCTGCCTACTATACAATTGCCGGTGATCAGGATAATTAGATTTGTGCCGATCAAGCGGGAGAAAAGAGAGAAAGAGAAGAAGAGAGAAAAGAATGAAAACAGTATAGAGTGTGCTAGAAACGATATTGTTTTTTTATTACAAGTTCATCATTCTTTTCACAACACACGCACAATAACGTCAACTGTGAAACTAGCAAAAGATTAAAGGCGCTAAAAGACTGAGCACAATTTTCAAAAAGTTTTCATTTTTTTATTTGCTGCTTTTTTTGGTTGCTTTTCAACAGCAGACGCAGCAGCAGCAGTAACAGAGACAACAGCAATTAAAATTAGACGTTGGGTAGTGTTCAGTGCTATTGCAGTAGAAACATATTGCAAACAATGCGCTTAAGAATACTCTGGCGTCATAGAAACGGCGGCGGCAGCGGCAGCGGCAGCGGCGAAATACACTTGGGCGCCAGATGAACGGCAAGTGTGTGTTTGCAAAACTGCTGCTGCTGTACGCTTGCAATGTGTTTCAGCCTGGTGCAGGAAAAGAAAAACAACAAAAAATGAAAGCTAGGCAAAAGGCACCAGCTCTCCAGAATTGTTGTTTTGAGTGTTGTTATGATGTTGTCTACAGAAAACCGAGTAATTTATTAAGTCAACATTGTTTCGTTTAATTTGTACATCCCTTGGGCAATTCCACCCATTTGCAATTAAGTTTGCTTGTCACTTTTAATATTCTATTCTATTCTCAAAATGCTGATGAAGTTTGCAACATTTTTTCGCCTAAACAAAGACATTATTTATTTCCAAATTGTACTACCTTCCGTTATTTAGGTGTTGTTTGCCTTTTGTTTGTTTTTATCATTAATGATTCTCTGTGTGGCTGTGTGTGTCTTCGTTTTGCCTGACCGACTGATTGTTTTGCTGTTTTCCGTACCATTTTTTGTCTTTTTGCCGTTGCTGTCAGTGTACAGTCAGTACTGCCCTTCAAACCAAATGACTACTTCTTCAGGCCAACTACGCCTACAATTACTGCCTCTTTCTAAGCACTTTCGCTGCATTTATTATTGACTATTCAATCTCAGTCGAGCCATTTTCGAGAAAAAAAGTTGAGATTGCCGAGAGATTGTCAACGTCAGAGAATAGAAAGTAATGGAAAAGTAGAAAAAGAAAAGCAGAAGCAGCAGAGAAGCAGTGTGTAGTGTAGTGTGCTTTACTAAAACAAATGTAGCCTACAATCACATACACACATTTTCTTTGTTTTCCTTTTCTTTTTGCTGTTGTACAAGTTTTTCCTGTGAGTGTGTCAGTGTGTACTGTACAACTGCTTGCAACCAGTACGACCAGGCTGACTGAAAACAGCACACTGGTTGTCGTACAAGCAGGCTGAACAGAAGCAGTGTACCTCTACGGCAGAAAAACTCACAGACACACTTGAATTTTTGCAATCCATTTTTTTTTCTCTCTCTCTCTCTCTTTTTACTCTGCCTTACCCATTCAATCGCAACTTATATCAGTGCCACACTACAACTCTACTTTTAGGAGCACGTTATTGTTGTAAACTTATGTAACTGATTGTTTTCTAAGCTTTTTGTTTTATTTGACAACATTTCAAGCTAGTGATCAATTGTCAGTTACTTTGTTAAAATTATTTGTTAGTTATTTACTTGTTTTTATCTAGTCATTTTTTACAATGACTGATGGCGTCGTATTTGAGAATGAGAAAACACCCATTAGACCTGCTTCTTCACCAGTGCTCTCGGCTAGAGTTTTCTCTCACACGGAAAACGACGGTGAAACCGAAAGTATTGAAGATGGTGACGGTGAAAACTTTTCTGACTCTGAAGAGGACGGGGTCCTGAACATTGTTGAACACCTAAGGGTGAACAGCAATCACCAGCAAAAACTGCAGCAACAACAGAATCACCACCATCAAAATAATCACAACCATCACCACCGCCATCAAAACAACTCTCGACGGCGGCGGCAAAGGCGAGGATCGGAAAGCAAAGGAAAAGACCGATCTCAGCTAGTGTTCAACAGTGATATTAATGACACTATGACCACACCAGCCATCACTACCTCCGCCACCCTCATCGCCCCCAACAACACTGCTACCTCTTCTTCAGCGCCGAATAACCACACTAGCCACAACCATCGAGATCATAATCATCACCGCCACCACCAGCAACAACAACAACCACCCTCTGCCTCCTCAACTGTGTCCTCCGTATCGAGCAAATCTCTGGCGCTGCCGCCGCTGACCGCCAATGACTCACTGCAACAGAACTTGAAAAGCCAATTTTTTCTCGGTTCAACCACTTTCTTTGTAAGTTCAAAAGTGTCTGCTTTTAAATCTGCTTAACTTTCTCTCTCTCTCTCTCTCTCTTTCTCTCTTTTTAGGATTCTTTTTTCGGCCAAGACGAGCTTGATCGCTTTTTCCCTGACCACAAACTCCGCCTGGCGGTGATCACTTGGAACATGAGCTCAAAGGCGCCGGCGCCTGCCACGGCGTCCAACGACCCAAACTCCAGCACTTCAAACAGCAACTCCACAGCAGGAAGCAGTAGCAGCAGCTACCAGCGAACGTTACGCTCAATTCTGATGCCAAAGTACCAGCAAAGTGCCAGCAGACACACTTTAGAGAGTGGCAGTGAAAACAGCAGCATCAGCCGATACCAGCAACGCCTGCCGGAGCTCTTCGTCATCGGCCTGCAGGAAACGCCCAAGTCCGAGGTGGTGGTCGGCCAGCTGAAGGTAGAGCTGCAGGCGGCCCTGGGGCCCAACTACGCCCTCCTGCAGTGGTCGGCGGTGGGCGTGCTGCACGCCTCTGTCTGGATCCGCCGGGAGCTGCTCTGGTCGGTGACGGCCGTCGACACGGTGCCCATCCACTCGAGGCCGACGGCGGCAAATCGCATTAGAACGAAGGGCGCCGTCGCCCTCTCCTTTAGCCTTTTTGGCACCGCCTTCCTCTTCATCAACACACACCTCTCGGCGCATGAGACGAATCTGCGCACGAGGATCAACCAGCTGGACAAGGTGCAGCAGATACTCAACTTGAAGGTCAGCTCGGCTGATAAAAACAACAGCAATCGAAATCAAGTAAAAGGGGCAGTTTTCAACGGTGGAACTCGCCATGAGACAAATGGTTCTAGTTCCGATGGTTCAGCGGTTGCCAAACATGCCTCACTAGAGCGAAGAAACGGTGAAAGAGAGCAAAACTTTGGGAAAGAGGATGACGAGGAACAGCAGCTATCTCAAACTATTGGCACTTCTAGCAGCTCATCTAGTAAAGCAGCTTTTAAAACTGGTTTGAACAACCACTCAGAGTACGTTTTCTGGTTTGGTGATCTAAACTTTCGGCTAGAGTTGCCTCAGGAAAACGTTCACGCGGCCATTAAGCAAATTGCCTCTGCCCCTAATAGTGAAGGTATGCCCATCAAAAGGTGAAAGTTGTTAACACAAGCTAAAACTAAAATACTTTGTTTTCAAACTCAGAACGACTTCTCCATCAACATCGCCTGATGCGCTCCGACCAGCTGACCAATCTCATGGCACGAGGCATGATCTTTGACGGCTTTCACGAGGCAATCTGGCCGCCACCTTTTCTGCCGACTTACAAGTGCAAAATGCGCTCATCAAAAGCGGTCACCTCAAACTCGCTGCCGCGTTTGAAGACAAAAAAGAAGAAAAATGAGGTAAAGAACTACTCTACTTCTCCATTGCCTTCTTCTCCTCTAGTTCAGGCATATATCTCTGCCTCTGCTCAAGAGGCGGCCGTTATCAATCAACTTGAATCACAGTCCAACTCCTCAAACTCCTCCACACCGACCAGTCAGTCAGTAGAGTCCTCTGCCTCCTCCATAACGGCCAATCACTCTAACAGTCCGGTGCCAATCAGCAACAGCAACAGCAATAACCACTACCACAAACCAGTGCCTAAAGCCTTATCATCTCTGGCCACACCAGCCACTAACCACCGAGCCGCCTCTCGGTCGGTGCCACTGAACCTCAACTCGCTGACCGATGAAGAGGAGGAAGATGAGGAGGATGAAGACGTGATCACCGCCAGTTTCAACACCAGTCGAGTGCCTTCCTTTACCGATCGGATTCTCTATCAGGCTCGCTTTGCCACTGAAAGTAATACTAGTTTTGGAGGTGGTGGTGGGATTGACCTGACCAACAACGGCGCCATCCGCTGCCTCGCCTACACGGCCATCCGCTCAGTGGACAGCTCCGACCACAAACCGGTGAGAGCCCTCTTTGAGGTGGACCTTGATGCGGGCGGTCCAAAGGTGCCCGCTCGCCTGAAGAAGAAGACGAAGGCACTGACACACTCAAGCATGTTCTTTGGTGATCGAGAGGCGAGGACGATGATGACGGTGGGAAACGAGCTTAAAACGGCTAGAGAGTTGCTAGAAAATGGCGTCAGCAGAAACGTCCTCAGCAGCAGCAGCAGTGAACAGGTGCTGTCCACGCTAGGACAGACAGGAGTTTCTCCAAATCAGCAAGAGCAGTCAACGAAAGACAAATCGTCGTCAACGTCCGGGGCCACTAATCTGTCCTCTTTCTTTGGCCGTCGTTTGGGGCGGAAAGGTCGGCAGAAGCGGAAAGAGTTTAAACTGCAGCAGCAACAGCAAGAACGATTGCTGCACGGATCAGTGTCGATGTCGTCGTTGCCGACGGCGGCCGCCGCCCTGTCCGCCAGTTTGGACAGCAAACTGACGCGTCTCAATGCGGGCGCCTTTGAGCGGCAGGTCTTCATTGACGGACTGCGACTGAGGAACAGTCTGGTGACCACCACCACCACCACTACTACTACTACTAATAGTAACAGCAGAGAGACGTCCACATTGCCAGTGGAACGACATTCCAAGTTCAAATTTGGAATTGGTAGCAGTAATCGTCCTCAATTCAACCACAATCGATCACTCTACAAGTCACGATCTTTTGACTCAAATGTTGACCCGCCACCGCCACCGCCACCATCGTCGTCAATGATTGCCTCCACTTCGGTTGTCATCACACCACCACCACCTCAACGACCTCAATCGGAAGGACCGGCTATTACCACAACTAAAACGGCTTCGTTATCTACCTTATCAGCAGGTAATCTAGAAACTGATGCAGAAGGTGAAATCACCTCAGCCAACACAGCCCCCATTTTGGCCATTTCAAAAAACAGCAGCAACAGCAACATCGGAAACAGCAATACAAAACAATCTAACCAGGAACACCTCAGCAAATCTAGTAGCATTTGTTTAATTGCCTAAACTTATTTTATATGTTTTATCTACTTACTGTGTATAATTTTTGCCTACGTTAAATTATAGATAACTTGTCAATTAAACATTCAGGTCTAAAACTGCGTTCACGAGGGTGTTTTTTAAAAGCGAGCTAAATTTGCAAAAAGCTCTTCCTGCCTTTAGATCAATCAGTCATTTCAAAGGGACTCTTGTCATTGTCATCATCTTAATCTTTTAAATCACCAAGAACTTACCTTTCTTTCCCGCTCATCTTCAGTTAAAAACAGGCATGCATATGACTGCAAGAGTTGACTTCAAGTGTTGCCGTGTCGAGACATTCCAAAACAGGTAAATGGCTTGCAAAAATAACCGATTCAATTGGAAATGCTTGAAGTGTGTATCCACTGAGAAGGGATCTGATCGATTTGAAGTCGACTGAACAGCATCGCATCGTTGTTATCAATGCACTGTCAGGACTCTCTCCTGTTGCTGGCCTGTTGCAATGCAGATCATCTCTTTGCAGTTGAAGCATGCAACACACTCCATTTAGAGCACTTCAGCAGAGCACTCTCCCAAGCCATGTCGTCTGTTGTTCTGCTGCTGCTGTTCAATTCCAGGAATTGTCACAACAGATCTGGGAGATGACTAATACCGCACCAGTGCAAGCCAGAGAGTGGTCACTACCAGTGCAAGTGACAGTGAGGACATTCTGTTTGTTTAGACAGTGTCACTTTCTCTCTCTCTCTCTCTCTCTCTCTCTCTCTCTCTCTCTCTCTCTCTCT
>JAALOO010000635.1_pt1 | contig 26463 bp, 28 predicted proteins | sample 7257641 | NCBI WGS metagenome assembly JAALOO01 (sample SAMN14085613, study PRJNA598686) | mite metagenome | biome: ENVO:01001000; feature: ENVO:01001002; material: ENVO:01001226; isolation source: single female mite from University of Michigan culture on fish food culture... ...
TTTGCTTTTCAGATCTTGTCAGCTTTTGCTTCACACCCGTACTTTTCTGTAAAAACCAACATGGCAGGCCAAGTCGAAGAGCCGGAGAAGACCATTCAGCTAGCCGCTTTACGTCAGATGACCGCCATGGACCTGCTGAACGCCTACGAGGCCACACCAGACGGAAGTCTTCATGTGCCTGAAGCCACTCGCCAAACTGTCCACTTTCTGACCATCGCTGTTGGAGATTTTGAAGGAATAGACGAAGATATCTTTTCGGGCATTGACTGGAGTGTCAATTGCTCAGCAATTGGCTACTTTTTACCTAGCTTAAGTTTGCTGAAGGCAGAAGACGGCTCTAGCCCACTCTTTCCAGCCATCCGACACTGCACTAAATGGAACACTCTCCACTTTGAAGACGGTGAATGGACACAGCCCACTGTGCAGGCGATCATCTCCGCTTTTCCCGCCGTCACCAAGCTGGTTTTTCTCAGCAGTAGCACTGACAAGGGCGTCATGGAACGTCTGACGGAGCTGTTGGCTAGTACTGAAACCGGTTGGGGTCGTCAGTTGACCAGTCTGACGCTGCAAATTTCCATCAACACTCGATATCGCGGCGCCGGCGCCCTTTTTGCGGCAATCAACGCACTTTCTGCTCTCACTTACCTGAAGATCGACTTAGGGGAAGAAGGTCTGAAGTTGCACGAGCTAACCGTCCTCGATCAGCTGCAGGAGTTCAGCCTGCGCTGCCTTCCCGTTCAACTGCCCTTTTTCATCAGTCAGCTGTACGCCACGCGAAACGACCGCCTTCAAATTGAGCTGAACAATGAAAAAGACAACATCAAACCGCTGATTGCTCTGCGACAGCACCTTCGGAATCGCATTATTCGACTGAGTACTAGTGCCCTTCACAGTAGGTACTGTAATTTGTCTGACGTTTGCAGCAAGTTTCCCTCGCTCACTTCACTTGCACTGAGAACGCCACTCGCCGACGCCGTGAACCTCTTTTCCAAGATCGCCAATTTGCGACACCTTCTTCATTTGAAGCTGAGCATCCAGTTTGGAGGGAGCAATACTGACAATGTGCACCTTTTTCAGCCTCTCCTCTTTGTGAAGAGTCTCGAGTTAAGCTTTAGGTGTGATTCGCACGATCAACTGGAGTTGCTGGACCTTCCGCGAACCATGCCCCACATGCAGGCCATTGACCTTAGCTACTTTACCTGTCGAGGCTGCAATGTAACTAATTGCCAATTTCGAGCGGAGGATCTAACACCGGAAAAGTTGGCCTCTGCTCGCCGGTGCGTCTCGGCGATGTTGCGAATTCTCCGCCCCACTGGCGTTCCCGTGGGCACCATCTCCTTCCTAGGAGAGGAACACCTTGGCTCGGCGGAACAGCTGCTTCTCTCCGATGTCTGAGCTACTGCTGGTAAGGTTCTCTTTTGTCATTCTTTCATCTAATCTCACCAATTTTTAAGCTTCAAACCCGGAAAGCGCAATCAAGTATGAATTTTATTGTTTTTCCAGTAAAAACTCATAAATGTTCAACTGGAAAGATTACCTTATAATCAGAATAGTTCTGATGATTTATAGTCACGTTGGGTAAATATTTGTGCAAGTCACTAAATGTTAATAAAGTAGTTAAGTTCAAAAGCCGCAGGCAGTTCATTTGTTTTAAGCAATTTCTTAGTAGCTCTCCGCTTACATTGGGGTCCACTTCTAGAGTGAGTTTCTCAATAGAAGTGAAAACTACTGAAAAGCTGCTCAAATTGAACAGATTGTCAATTGTGATAGTGTCTTTCAGTGAAGCTGCAGCGATGCATCTAGCAATCTTCTTATCAAGGGTCATTGCTTTTTTTAAAGTGACTTGATTGCAGATCTCCACCACTAGATGTTCATTGCTGAGAGCAAACTGCTCCAAAATGTCTAGTGGCATATTGACATCCCCTTCACTGACCGACTCGAAGCCAGATGACATGAATTGAAAGTACTTTAGTCGGCTAAGAATGAGCAAATTAAAGGCAAACTTTTGTTTGATGTTGATGAACTTGGGTGCAGATAAATGTAGAGTAAGGTATCTGAGTTTGACACAGCCGTTGATGGCTTCCAGCACGTCAATCAGTCCTTGACGTTGGTCACATTGCTTTGTCCTATATACTGGTTGTAGGGTCAAGTGCGTGCTGATTAGCTTGGCAGAATAAAAGTTGTAGAGTTGTTTAATTTCCAGAGCACAGTTTAATTGAAGTTCAATGTTCAACGTATCAAGAGCTGGAAAAAGGGTGATTATCTTTTTGGTAATTGTTTCATTTAAAACGGAGAGTTGCAAAGCATTTCTGGATTTGATCCCATTAATAGTTTTTAGTTGAAGCAATTTTCTCTGACAACAGGCACTCTTGTACAGTTTACTCCAGTGTCGACAAACAGTGTTGATCATTAGTAAATCTTTTATTGGCAAAAAGTCAAAGGTTTTCAAAAGACAAGTTTCAGGAAGGTTGTTTATCGGGAGCATTTTTAGCAGTTTTTTGTTGATTACACTAATGAAAACTGAAAAGCTAGTGTACAAGGCAAATTGCACAAACTGCACCGACTCACAACAAACTAAAAATAGAAGTTGAGCAGTTACTAACGACAAAGCATACTCTGCTATTTCAAGGAATAGCAAGTGCTTAACGGTAGGAGTTTCATAGCTAAAGATATGTCAATGTCATTGACTGAATGTGGCTAAAAGTGCGAAGCATTGCACCGGTCAGACGGGTGAACCGACTGGTCACTCGTTTGAATGAGAATAACAGAGTAGGAAAGCATGACAGCAAAGAAGCGCATTATGTAGGCGGGAATCAGGTAGAAGAGGCCAAAGGGGGCCATGCGAACTTCGCTCTCCTGAGAGGACATTATCATCAGCTGACTGGCAATCATCTGCTGCTGCTGCTGCAGATTGGGACAGCTCCCTTTGTCCACCTCCACTTGGTGACCATCGGCGTTGAGCACTGTCGCTTGTCGGCTGCCACTGGCGCCGAAGCAACAGGAGACGGCCATTTTGCGACGAAAGAGTGCACTGGTGGCCTTGCACGTCTCATGGGTGTAGCTGCTGACGAGAATGAGAACGAGGAAGAGTGTGAAGAAGGCGGTGAAGCCGGTGAGGGAGACGTAGAAGGTGGCCGAGTAGTCGGTGACCAGAAGACAGGCGCAGGAGATGGTGACCAGCATGGAGGAGGTGATCAGCAGAATGATGGCCGGAGAGAGGAGGGCAGTCAGACGGGACATTAGATTGCCTACCTGAGGTTAGGTTCTTGAGGGGTTACTACAAGCACACAATCAAAAGCACACTAAAACACTCACCACAATCAGGCGCTGAATGTACCTCTCAATGAGATCCTTCTCTGCAATTTCGCGCATTGCCGCCGACAAGCAGGCGTTGATGTAGCCAATCAGAGCAATGGGCGCAGAGATGGCAGAAAAGTTAACTATCGTTTCCAGGAAGACCAACGGCACAAAGTGGCTGCATTTAAGGTAGTAGAGCAGCTGAAATAAAGTGGAATAAACGATCACCAGTGAAAGCTGACACAGTATCACCTTTCGTCCAATTGTCCGTTCAGCCTTTGAATCGATCATTGGATGCACCTCTGTCTCAATCAGCCGAAACACCGGCCTGGCGATGGTGGCAAGGTACACCGTTAGGGCGTAGCTGATAACGTGATAGGTTCCAATAGAGGAAAGTCGAAGGTATCGTATCAGTGGACGCAAGGTGATATCACTTTCAAAAATGACATTATCGAGAAGGGCTGAGTAGACGCCGCTGGGATGAGTTATTGCGAGGAAGGTGGAAAAGAAGGAAAGTGTGAGAAGAATCATGTGAAATGCAGTAGAGCAAAGGATGACATAAATGGAAGCTGGTTGAGAGGAAAGTGATGCGCCAAAATAGGAGATGCCCAGTGCTCTGTGCACTAAAAAATATATTATAAAAGCTCTTTAGTGTTTTCTAAAATAACTTGCCTTTTAGCAGAAAAAGAAAACCAGAATATTCCACGATGGCCTTTTTAGAAGAATCCGGTTTCAAATCAGCAGGGCCAAGAAAAACATTTTTTAAAACTGAAATAAAAAAGCCGCGTTTTGACTTTTCCATTTTTGCATTTGATGCAGCCGTTTGGGACATTTAGAACAAAGTACAAGCAAAAAGTAAAACTGCGTAGAACCAGTTATAGCCAGCAAGTCAGTTTCCGCCACTCTTTTACGTTTAGAGCTTCTGGCAGTTTATGTTTCAGTTGCTGAAATAAATGAGAAAGAAAAAGAGAAGGAATAAAATGCCGCCTTCCTCAGCGTTAAATGCCATTAATTAGAAGATGCCAGCTGTTAGAAAGATGCAAGTCAATCAGTTTGTCATTTTGTGAAGGTGGCTCTTTCTGAGGCTGTACTGTCAGCAAAAGAGCCACTGGCCAAATGAAAATTTGCTTAGTATATTTTATCCAAGAAAAGCATAGTAAAAATTGAAAATAAAATGTTTGTATTGTGAAAGAGTAGAAAAATAATATTGTGATTAGTGCTTACATTGAGAAACTACCAGACTGACTAGGGCTACCGAATAGCCAAAAGCAATTTGTTTTGAGAAATGGCAGATTAAGTGATTCGAGAATTAATTAAAAGAATTGATTTTTGATTTTGCTGGCTAAATTTGTGTAAATATGGTGCTTTTTTGACCAAACACATCATTGGTATAATTTTTTCTTATACAATTCGCAACAAAAAAACAGTAAAAGCGAATAAAATTAGCCAGAAAACCATTATAGTTTGTGAGAAATGAGTTTACTAAAACTAAAGCTATGACTGCTTTGAGAAACAAAAGCAAAAATATAGTAATTGGCAAAAAACAGCATTTTTTGTTGCCGCACAAAATGTAAAATGATTGAACTGTTGTGTTGTTCAAAACTTTACGCTTTGAAGACGTCCATCGCCAGTAGCTGCTTCATGCTCACTTTGCCGTTCTTCTCACCAAAGGCGACCTTGAAGAGGGCAAGAAAGTGCTCGGGAATCTCCACACTGGAGTTTGAAGAGGCCGCGTCTTCGGTGATGATCTCCAGCAGGCGGTAGCGGGCACCGCTCAGCAGCCCAGTGGGAAACATTGAGAGCATGTACCGACGGCCGAACTGCTCGTAGCCGGCGAGCATCAACAGCAGCAGCATGCTGAAACAGTGCACGTCGTACCACTGCGCGGCCTCGTGACTGCTCAGGGCAAACTTGTCCGCCCCCGGCGGGGACACCTCCCACAGACTGGTCTCGTGAGATTGGGAAAGGACACGACTGACCGTGGGCAGAAGGAAGGCTGTGGCGCAGTCGGAGATCTTGGCGGTGAAGCGGGCGTGCAGCGGAAGGAGGGCTGCATTATCGCCTCCACTCTCAAAGAGCAGCACATTCTCCGCCTTGACGTTGAGGTGGGCGAAGCCGAGGACGACGTGCAGGTAGGCCAGTCCACTGCCCACCTGTCGGCCCCACTCGGCGGCCGCAGGGACCGTCTGCAGGGAGTACCACTCGTAGATGAGCACTGAGCGGAGGTTCAGGCGAGCCTGCTCCATCACCAGCATCACCAGGGAGGGCAGCTGCTGTCGCTCCACCTGGGCCACCCGTTTGAAGGTCTTCTTCGGCAGCTCGCCCACCGGCGAGGTCGAGGTGAGTGAGGTGGGCAGGGGAAGGCCAGTCGGCCCCACCAGGCCGCCCTTCTTCCCGGCACTGCCTGCAGAGCGAGGACCGCCACCAGCCACCCGGTCCGGGTCGTGGTACACCAGCACCTGCTCGTAGTAGTGCACGTTGGGGTGCTGGCGAGGTGGGCGCGAGCTGCCTCCTCCTCCACTGCCGGCACTTGTCGAGGTTCCTGTGTTTGCCGGTGCCTGTGGGCCAATCTCCAGCTGTTTGGCCGAGTCGAGAAAGCGGTGGTACGCATTGAGGTACTTCATCATGAAGCTGCCGCCGACGGTGCTGGCGCGGAAGAGCGCCGTCAGACGCATTCGCGTGGAGAGCGTTCCCTGCACGTAGTTCAGCTCCTCGATGATGTGCAGCAGTGTGCGCACGTCCACCAGCTTGGCGCACTTTGCCGGCGCTGAGGAGGCTTTGTCCTTTTCGCTGGCCTGCAGCTTGAAGATCATGCCCACGAAGCCGGCGCCCAGCTTTTCCGCAAACTTGATCGGCTGCGTCGGATTGTAGGGCGTCAGGTACTCGACGGCGGCGTCGGCAAAGCTCTCCGTGTTGTACAGCTGCTCAATCTTGCGACTCATCATTGAACGGGTGGTCGGCAGCTCGGCGCCGAGCTGTCCTAGCATGCGGGAGTTGTTCGTCGATGTGGGAGTTCCATTATCGGCGACCATATCAGCTCGTCCTTGCAGTCCTTCAGAGCCTCCACCACTACTGACGCCTACTCCAGCTTGGATCTGTGCGCCCGGGTCGACGACGGTGAACGTCTGCTGGCGGTTCTCCACAAACTTGGGCTTGAAGAAGAGCATCTTGAGGAGAAATACTGAGACGAGGATGCCGTTCAGACAGATAAAGGGCAACATTGTCAGGTAGATCAGGCGGAGCGTCTGAGAAAAGATGACGCCAATCAGGCCAAACACCGAGCTGATTACCTCCATTAGTAGTAGCAATAAAACTAGTTGAGTTTGTAAATTGTCGTAAAACTGATCAGTTTTTAACGATGACGATACGCAAACGAAACACTCAAAATACTTTGCAGAGTTTCACTAAAAAGCTGCACTAAATGCAATTTAAAAAACATTGTTTTGTTTTTCGAATGGTCAATCAGTTTGTTAAAACTTGTTTATTTAAAAAAACTTTTTTTACAGCCTTTCATCAGCCTCATCTTCACGTTGTTGAGCACTGTTAATTCGCTCTAGCTCATCACTTTCCTCCTTTGCCCTTCCTTTCATTCCTTCTACTGCCTCAAGAGTGGCCTTGCTTTTCCAAGCAACCAGTCCATTGAGTGTCATGCCGCCAATCAGGCCAAGAACGACAGCCAGAAAGCACAGATTAGGTTGAGTGTCAATTGTCAGCTTGAAAATGCTGGCAAAGATGAGTGAGGAGAACAGTGGAATGAGGGCATCAAGAACGCCCATCAGACTAAAAACTCGCCCCACTTCAGAGCGCTCGGTGATCTTAGTAATGTACGCCTGAATTCCCACTGTGGAGAGGGAGTTCAAGAGGTAAAAGGGCAGACCGGCGTAAAAGGTCCACACGGCGGTGCTGAGGAGGCGAAGAAAGTTTTGCATCAAAAGCATACCCGAACCGAGTAGGGCGTAGTTGAGATCGGCAACTTTAAAAACCTAAAAATTAGTGCAAAAAGTTAGTTAACCTAATACGATTAAATTGATTCCACTTACATGAATGATCACCGGGCCAAGGGCAAAGGTGCTGACAATGTTGATGAGATTACTGAAGCTAATGTAGTTGCTGTACTGACTGACGTTCCAGCTGAAGACTCGCTGGACGTACTGATACAAAACAATGTGTGGGCCGTAGGTCGCAAACTGGCAGATGACTTTGCTGATTAGAAGCAGAATGAGCTGAGTACGTATGCCAAAGGGACGCTCTTTTGTGAAGGTGTTTATCATCTCTTTGACGTTCCGTAAATCACAAAAAATCCTCCAAGCTGACTGCGTTTGCCCATCTTCCTCATTATCGGAAATATCTGCTTTGTTTTGCGGCATTTTGAAGCTTTCTCTGTGATGTTCCTCTTTGGGAAAATGTTCCTCAAAAAGTGCTCTGTCCTTTTCTTCATTTAAAAGGAAAATTGCTGCCAAAAGGTAAATGAGGCTGGCAAGAATCGAAAGAAGAAAAACAGTACTGTAGTTTCTGGGCTCGTGGTCAGGCAGCAGAGGATTCAGATCGAGAAGATTTCCGCCCAGCGCTATGGCAAGTGGCGGAGCTGCAAGTAACAACAGCAATATTATAAAAACTGAATTGGAAAACATTCAAGTCGTACCCATAGAAATGGCCACTTCCATAATTATCAGTCTGGTAGAGCGAAGGTGGCCGGGCGTCACTGCAGAGAGATACGACCACGAGCAGGTCATGCCGATCATTGGGCCGGCAGTGAGCGCCATGATCACCGAGCTCAGTATCAACCAACGGTAGTCTACAGTAGATTGTGATTATTAGTACAACTCGGCATTCTCACTCACCCATTCTAAACCAAAACGAGTTCACCAGGTAGCTTACATTTTCAATTGCAAAAATCACTGAGCAGTAGATGAGCAGCACCTTCTTTGCTGGCCGGTACTTGTCGATAAACGGCCCGACGAGCAGTGATAGCGCCAGATTGGGCAACGCCAGGCCGATGTTGATGTACATTTGAAAGGAGGTCACATCCCCGAGAATGGTGGATTTCATCTGAAAAGTGTCCTCGTACTGTGTCATTGTCGGCAGTTTCAGACAGTATCCCGGTGGTAGTTTGTATCGCTGCAAACATATTTTATCCTGCAACATTTGATCGATCGCATTCTTCTTGAAGAGAAAGACGAAAAGCGTCAGAAAACCAAGTGGCTCCGCGGAGAGCAAACAGACAAAACGGAGAATCTGAGAGCGTTTGATGGTGGTCATGATTTGCAGCTGTACAGTGTTTTCATTGTAGAAGCAAAAGAGACTTCATAATATATGCTGCAGTTGAGAGCAGTTGCACGACCTGGTTGTCATCTGCAGCATCGCTTTCAGGCTGCTCCCAGGTTACGGCAGCAACCTTTCTTGCCATACTGCGGAACTACTGACAAACTTGGAGCCCGTTTCTATGATTTTGTACTTTCTGTTTTTATTGCAGCACATGCTAGTGTTTCTTAAATGAATGCTTTTTTGCAAGTGCTGTAAAAATGCGTGTTTAGTCATGTTTACAGAGTAGTGCAGATTAGTGCATTAGCTAATGCTGGAAAGTGCACTGTAAAAGGGACAAGTGTGTTGCGAAGGGCGTGAAATGAGCGGCAGTGGTTTTATCAACAAATGTCAAGGGAAGTGGCACTTGATTGTTGCCATTTTGCTGCAAAAAAGATAGTCACACTCATTAAAAACAGACTAATTTTAATTTTACAAGGTTTCAGTTACATTAGTGCAAACACCTTTATAACTTTATTATGCAATTTAAGTTTCCTCAAGAACAGCTCTGTCTTCTTCCACCTTTTGAAGTGTCTTCTTCCCTTTTAGTGCGACAATAAAGTTAAAGGAAATGCCCATCAGTAGACCAATGACCACTGGAAGGAAACTCAGGTTGGGCATCGTATCGATGGTTTTCTGAAATATCTGCGAGAAGACCACCGAGCTGATGATGGGAATAGTAGAGTCGAGCACCGTCATCAGACTGAAAATGCGACCCACTTCTTTGCCGTCGGTCACCTTGGTAATGTACGCTTGGACGCCCACCATGCCCATTGAGTTGATGGCATTGAAAGCGATGCTCACCCAAAATGCGCTCAGCGACGGTGTCGCCAGACGAATGGCATTTTGAATTAAAATCATCGAAGAGCCCAGAAGTGCATAGTTGAGATCACCGATTTTGAAAATCTACAAAAACAAAGTTGAAATAAAACTGCTTCAGATATTGACAGAACTACCTACATTAATAATCACAGGTGCAAAGATGAAAGTGGTGATGATGTTAATTAGGTAGCTACCGGTGAGATAGTTGCTGTACTGACTGGAATTCCAGGAATACACCTTTTGTACAAACTGGAACATGAAGGTTGTCGGTCCCCAGGAAGCTAATTGACTGATTGTTTTGCTTATTAACAGGAGAACTATTTGCATACGAATGTTGTGAGGACGTGCCTTGGTGAAAGTTTGAAACATTTCCTTGATGTTTGTAAGATCGAGAAATATTTTTATTGGAGATCGGCTTTCAACAGCAGTCTCATTTACTAGTAAGGTTTTTTGTTTTTCTTTGGAAGAAAAATATGTCGTTTTTAGAGGCAAAGTTTCAGTAAATTTCTTTGGAAACCAAAGATCAAAAAGTGCTTTGTCTTTTTCGGCGTCTACTGTAAAAAGAGCGATGATGAGAAAGAGGAGAGAACAGGCAATAGAAATGCTGAAGATGGCAATGTAATTTCGAGGATCACGAGAAGGAAATATTGGCGTTAAATCAAGAAGATTACCGCCGGCGGCAGTGGCGAATATTGAAGCAGCAGAGGTGCACAGTTCTAGAATGATCATTCGAATAGATCGCGTGTGTTCCGGCGTAACCAATGACACGTACGACCAACAGCAGGTGACGGCAACCAGCGGACCGGCAGAGAAAGACATTACAATTTGACAAGCTAAGATGAACCAGTAACCTTGCAAATTAAGTTGCATTATTAAAATGTTAGTTTTTAAATAGTGTTTTTTTTTCAATCTCACTTACTCATATCAAACCAAATTGAGTTGATGAGAAAAAGGCTTGACTCGATAGCAAAGATGGCACTACTGTAGAGAAATAGAAACTTCTTTGCAGGCTTGTACTTGTCGATAAATGGCCCGATCAGCAGTGAAATCACAAAGATAGGCACTGCAACCGAAATGTAGATGTACATGTTGAACTGAGTAACATTACCAAGAACGGTCGATTTCATCGACAGGTAGTCATCTTCGTTCTTCATGGTGGGAAGTGCATGGCAGTAGTTGGCTGGGAGAAGATATTTCTGCAGACAAAGCTTATCCTGGATCAACTGGTCAATGGGATTCTTTTTGAAAAGAAAGATGAACATGGCGAGAAAGCCTAGCGGCTCCACCGAAAGCAATCTGCAGAAACGAAGAAAATCTGTAAAGCTGAAGGAGGCCATTTTGCTAAAAAATGACTGATTTGTTTTGATGAGAGTGTTCTAAAGGTAACCGATGAAGAGCAGCTGGTCTTTTTTTATACTCCAATGACACAGATAAGTATCTGCTCGTGTTTGCATTGTCAGTAATTGATAAAGTTTACTAAATATTTTGGTTTTTAGGAGTTGTAGTAGGATGACTTAGAAGAAGTAGCATTCCAGTCACTTGGTGAGTCACTTTGTCTCATCACCTTTTGTGATTAGTTATAAATGAGATAGTGCAGTTGAGTAAGCAGGACAGATATTTGCATGGCCTTCAAACTACCTTGATAGGGTGATTTACTAAAAACTGGAAACCTTTTTCAATGTTAATGATGACTGAAATCCAAGAATTACTATAAAAGTTGTAACATAAACTTTGTTGCTGAATCATTTGCTAACAAAAAACTAAATGATCTAGTTAGTTTTAAAAGCTTTTAACCAAAAGTGTCTTTATCTTTTCTAATACACCTTCTCTTACTTTCTTTCTAAAAATAACTTTACTCGGCCTTGCAACAAATGACTGTAAACGTCATCAGCTTTGATACTAATCCTCAATTGCCTCATTTTTTATCATCTTTAGATATGCCTTTAGAAAGCCTGTTACCAATCACCACAATCAGGAGAAGTTGTGTACGTTTTATAGGCGACAAAAATATGTTTCCGTATGACTGGTCATTAGTGTTTTGTTCGAAATCGGCATAGAGATGTCAACAATGCCTTGTCAGTTTAGAGAAATTGCAGCTCAAATGCACTCAAGTTTTACACTTGATTGTTTAGTTGTGCTGACTGTTAGCGCTTATATTCAGCATTGTTTTGCATTCTCTTGTCTGCTCTTTTTGAACCGTCCCTCGCTCAAGAACAGCCCCAGCAGAAAAATGGGTTGCGGTGATTCTAGTACGTTTGTATCATCATCCTCAGCACTTTTTAACCTTTTCATTTCACCCAGAGCACGATGACTCTCCGCCGCAAGTGGCTCCAACTGATGACCCTGCTGAGGGCGCCGATGCTCCTAAATCAGAGACTCAGGCCAGCATTGTCGAGGACAAGGTGAAGTCGAAGGCTTCAGGCGTTGAGGACAAGAAGCCGCCCGAAGAGGAGGCGCCCCCTGCAGAGGAGCAGCCCCCACCGGCGCCGCCTGCCGCCGACAACTCTGCGACCTGCATGCCATCGGCGCCGCCCGTCGAGCCGCCGCCCGTGGCCGTGCCGAGCACCAAGAAGCTGAGCAGCAAAGTGGGCTCCAAGGTGGGCTCCAAGGCCAGCTCAAAGGCGGGCAGTAAGGCGAGCAGCAACGTCGCCTCGGTCTTTAGCACCGGCGGCGGCGGCGGCGGCACCAGCGGCGTCGAGTCGACCATCTCTGCCGGGGCCGGCTCCGGGGCGGGCAGCAAACTGGACGGCCCTGATTCGGCCACCGGGTCTCGACTGTCGAGCGTCCACTCGGGTGCTGGCTCATCGAGTCGCCACTCCAACTTGGGCTCGCAGATCTCCGGCGCCGGTTCGCACCACGGCGGATCGGCCATTCTCAGCGTGCCCTCTGGATCGAAGACAGGCAGTGTCGTCCTCTCTGACATTGTCTCTGGAGCTTCCTCGCATGGCGGCTCGAGAATTGCCTCTGGAGTAGAGGGACCCTCAACCCCGGGCAGTAAAATCACCTCAAAGGTGGGTGGAAGCAGCATCGTTGATGGCCCCTCCAAACCAGGCAGCGCCATTGGCTCTAAGGCCGGCTCAAAAGCGGGCTCAAAAGTGGGCGACGCCAAGCCAAGCTCTAAGGTGGACGCCAAAACTGGCTCCAAAGTAGACGGGAAGGCAGGCTCAAAGGTGGGCGAAGCCAAACCTGGCTCCAAGGTTGATTCAAAGGCCGGCTCGAAGGTCGGCTCAAAGGTTGACTCTGCAGTGAAGTCAGCGGTGAAGGGTGCTGGCGCCGTCTCGCCCAAGGTCACCTCAAAGATCTCCAGCACCAAGTCGTCTAAAGTGGGCTCAAAGGCAGGCGGCTCAAAAACCGGTTCCAAAGTGGAGTCTGCCAAGCCTACTGGCTCAAAGTTGGACGCCGCCAAGCCCACCGGCTCCAAAGTAGATGCCGCTAAGCCAACTGGCTCCAAAGTGGACTCTGCCAAACCGCCCAGTTCAAAGATTGCCGACGGGGCCAAGCAAACTGGTTCAAAGGTGGGCGAGGCCGCTAAGGGAACCGGCTCAAAGGTGGACGCCGTCAAGTCGACCACCAAGGCCTCTGACGGCAAGCCGCCCTCAAAGACCGGCTCGAAGCTGTCGCCTGACTCCAAGTCGAGCGGACCGTCAGCCACCAACAAGGCGCTGTCAAAGACGGCCCCCTCGAAGATAATCACCTCGGTGAACATGAAGTCGAACAGCGGCACCGACGGTGGCAAGTCAGGCAAGGCGGCCTCCTCTTCTCCGGGCGACGCCAGCAAGTCGCAGAAGTAGGAGCACACTCCCCAATTGTCTGCTCATCTCTTGGTGCTTGCCAGCGCTTCTTCTGGCACCCACCAGGAGCACTACTTCAAACCTGAGTAGCCACTGCCACTGCCTGGTTATCATTTTTTCAAAATTTGCATTTTTGCATTTACATTTTGAATACTCATTAAACATTTAATGAACACACCAAGGACAGAAAACAACATACTGCGTAAACTGCAACGTGATCAGTAGACTGCAAAATCACAGGGACAGTGGCCAGGGCCGTCCTGAGGGCCAACGCGTATTCCCGTCACCTGCATTCGACAGTGCTGCGCGTGGAAGCGCCTCGCCGCCTTAGCCGCCTCTTTGGTGGCCTCCTTAGGACTCCACAGCTTTTCGGCCACTGCAGCCGTCGTCGTCCAGACCTTGTTCATCAGATTGCCCCCATCGACGTACTCGCCCCACATGCAAGCACCGCCGCCCAGGACACGTCGTTTCTGCTCCTCCGATCCGTCCCAGTCGAGTAGGTCCGTTTCGTAGTACTCTCGCCAAGCCTCGGTGTACGCCGTCTCGAGGTACCAGGGCGCGGAGAGGATCGTCTGGTAGCCCGCCTTTGTCACCTGGTCCATCTTCCACCGCCAGCCGCCGTTTCGCTTCTTAATCCACACGTGCACCAGAGTGTCCGGGGCAATGTGCACGCCTTCGTCAAAAACGTCCTGCCAGACAATGTAGCTGCGTTTCAGTTTGCCGCCTACTAGGTCCACCAGTCGTTGAATGTAGTACGCCTCAAGCTGACTCATCTAGTAAAGGCATCGTTGGTAAGCTTGTTCTAATATGCACCAGGAGAAAAACTGTTACCTTTTTAAAGTTATGCTGCTTCATGAACTGTTTAATCTTGGGATTCGACGCCCAGCACTGGGTATTCACTTCATCACCGCCGATGTGCATGTACAAATCGGGGAATCGACGCGCGATCTCCGAGTAAAACACTTGCAAAAAATCATAAGTGCTCTTTTTTGTCGGGTCAAACGGCCCTAGTTGGCCATTTGGTTTGCCGTTCTCAAAGCATTGTGTAAGTAAGGACGGAATGCCCTTTCCCCAGGAAAGCGTATGACCGGGAGTGTCGAACTCGGCGAGAACGCGAATGCCTCGAAGACGAGCGTGGTCGATGATCTGGTAGACAAAAAGTGGTGATAAGAACAATCAAAACCTTCCACAAAACTTATGGTACCTTTTCCACGTCCTGTACGGTGTAGATGTGCATCGGCGACCAGCTGCCATTGCGTGCCAACTGCGGATATGACTCACTGACAAAAGGAAAGCTCTGATCGTCGACGACATGCCAGTGAAGGACATTCAGTTTGTTCATCTCCATTGCGTCCAACGTTTTCAGTATTGAGCGAACGGAAAGAAAGTGCCGTGAGGTGTCAATCATCAGCTGACGATGGGCAAAACGAGGTGCGTCGCTGATGCTAACCAGATTCACCTTGTACTCGTTGTAAGCAACGTTCTCAAGAAGCTGCGAAAAGGTTTCTAAGCCACGCAAAATTCCCCAAATCGATAGTGCCTACCAACAAAACAATTGTTAGTCAAAAATTAAACTTTCAGTTGCACAGTGAACAACTTACTTTAATTTCAGCTCCTTTCACTGCATCAACTGTAATTTGATACGCCTCATTCATGTTCATCTGCGGGTTCCTTTCACATTGTCCACTCCAACTTAGGTGAAGTGCCCGTAGTTGGCCTACATTTTCTGCTGTTCTCCGAATAAGTGGCGGCTGGTTTTGGTAGAAAAGGTGCTTTCCGCGAAAACTGTAGTCTAGACGAGAGCAGTCCTGAAGGAACATCTTCTCTCGGTAGCGGGCAATGGCAGTATTGATGATCAAACAGTCTGAAGAGGGAATCATCTTAAAAGAGGCACTATTGATGAGCATGAATTTGTGTGACATGGACACCGAACTGGGTTTTGGCCAAATGGTGTAGTCTAGTTTAGGTGACTGAAAAAGTGTTTTGGGACGTCGAGAGTTTGATTTCGGTTTTTGCCGTAATGCTTCGTGAGTGAGAGCATGGTCCTAACAAAACGAAAAATTGCAAAAAAGTCGCATTTCAACAAAAACGGGCTGGTTTTACTTACAATTTCTACTTCGGTAAACTCATTTGTTTGCATTTTAGTTACATTTTTGTATACGGATACTAGCTCATTTGTCGTCGTTGTGTTTTCAAATATTACCACTTCTGTGTTTGTTCCAGTAAATAAATTGCACAGATTCACTACTGCGATTACTACAGTGAACTTAAACTCCATTCCTCCTTTGATTAAGTTCAAGATGAAACATTGATGTTTGTAAGTTTATTTTAAAACTTTTTGTTTAAATAGTAAAATACAAAGCACTCAATACTTTGAGTGCAATTTGAGTGAATTTGCCGATAAAGTTTACAACTTTTAAGCTTAATAAAGGATATCCGCTGGTGCTAGTGAATCAGCTTCTCTTTTAAAACTTTGTTACAAAAAGTAAAGGTTGACCTTAGAGGATGTCCGCAAAAGCTCAGAAGATGATAAAAGGGGTTAAAGTTAACTTGAATTTAGTTATTTGATGAAGTTAACGTGAAAATTTATCAGCATGCAGCTCTTTCTAAAGGTCATCAGCATTACAAAAGTGTTTATCAAAAACTGCTCAAGTGTGATAAAAGGGCAAATTCAAATTGTTCATAGTTGGCTGAAAGTGCAGCCTCGACAACAGCAGCTTGTTAAATATACATGAAGCAAACTCGCTTTTGCGACCAACTGTTAGAATAACAAAAACATAAGGTTAAAAATTATTGAGAAAAAAATTACAAAAAAGTTTGTTTTTTTAAATTATGTGTCTGCCAAATGTCATCAAATGTCTCATTCACAAAACTCATTAAATAATTCAAGAGAAATTGTTCAGCATAAATTAGTTAAAAAGCAGTATATTAAAACGTACCATTTCAAGGTATCTTGCTTTTTTATTAGTTTGCATCCACTGGAGCAGTTGCAAGCATACTTGTCACACTTGGCACCCTCCAGGGCGCAATTGGGCGTTCGGCCAGTCTCGCTGACCATGGGCACTGAGCCATCTGGGCAGACTTCGGTGTGGGAGTCCTTGCAGACGTCATTACCACAGTTGAACAGACGGTGAGGGTAGCAACATTTGCCTAGTACCGGAGAGGGTAAAAGGCAGTTAAAGGTTAGCAGAAGAAGTATCACTTGCATTGGTTGAAAAATCATTTTTAGACAGAGTTGGAAATTGTTTTAATCAAAGATGTGTAATCAAGTGCAGCTCATTGATGAATGTCGTTTGGAGGTTGATTAAATTGTAGCTATCCAATGTTTTTGTTAGAAGAAATTAATTAATCATGTGGCAGTCGTTCATTAGCCAAAAGAAAACATTTTAAAAATAGCCTTATGAAAACATACTTTTTCAATAGAAGAAAATTTATTTTTTAAAACTGATAATTAGTGCATGCGCGCATACATTAAATTTTTGGTACCAAGAAGTAATATTTGTCGTCAAAAAAGAAGGCATGAGAAAGTCTAGCACTGCTCAAAAGAGACATGAGTCTTGCTCTTGATGCCGTTGCTGTGGTTGCAGAACTTTTTGCTCAGCGGCTTGCTCTTGGTGGTCGATGTCTTTTCCGTCAGGCCGAGCACCTCAATCTGGTCGATGTGCATGCGGAAGAGGTGGAAGACATCCAGATCGTCGAGCATACCGTGGTCCCACTCAAAGTCGATGCGCTTCAGGTTCTCAGGGTCCATCGACATGACACCGGGGTGAGTGTACGACTGGCCAACCTTGAAGATGGCTTCCAGCTTTGCCTGGTCGTTGAACATGTAGGTTTCCTCGTTGCCGTTGTTGTCGACAAACTTGATGTGCACTGCGGCCACCTTGTCAAACTGCTCCAGACCGGATGAAGCTAGGTGCAGGTGGAGGATGTACTGGTACTCTAGAGAAGGGGAAATTTCGTGTGTTATTTCTCGCGTCACTTTTCCAAAAAGAAAGAAAACTCACTGTTGAGAAGTGGCTCGTGCTGGCCAGTGACCATGAAGAAGCGCTTTCCATTGGTGGTGTCCTCGCCCTGGTTAACGTCGCTCACAGAGTTCTTGTACTCAATGTCACGGGGGCCGAGGATGACGCACTTCTCGCCATTGTTACCGCAGTCAGTGCACTTGCCAGCCTTGAAATCCTCATAGCTGTCGCACAGGTAGGCCTTGGGCAGTGGGATGGTGGTGTCGAGGGCGTCGATGAAGTAGTCTACAGCTCGCTGGTGGTTGCAGGCAACCAGTCGGCGGGTGCCCTCAAACGGCCCGTGGAAGATGCCCGCAGTGAGGCGCTCCTGGTCGCAGCCTGGCTGCACCTTGCCGCCGTTCGGGTACAAATCGACATGACTAGTGAATATAACCAAAAAAGTTAGGTATTTGCTTGTGTTGAGGTCAAGTGAAAAGCTCTTTTACCTGCAGGTCTCGTACATTCCGAAGCCAACCTCCAGCATGGGGCGACCATCAGTGTGAATGGAGTCGACGTACTTGGCGTCAGTGTGCCACAGTCGGGCGGCCGGCTGGAGGCCCTCGTAGAAGGGGCCAGCAGGGTCGAGACCGGTGATTCGGCCCAGAGCGGCGTTGCCGAGGAACTTTCCGGCATTGCCGGCGATGTGGGCGCCCAGAGAGTGGCCGATGATGTGGAAGGAGGCAGGGGTGGTGCTCTTCGCCTTGCAGAACGTCTGAATCTGAATGGCAACCATGGGACCGACCACTCGAGTGTTGACCACCGCCTGTCCGTAGGGGAAGAAGTTGCCCTTTGGCCAGTAGACGAGCAGCACATTGACGTCTTGGTAGTCTAGGTAGCGGTTCTTGAGGATTTTCATCCAGTCGGCAAAGAGCTGGTTGTCAATGAAACCATGAACAATGACTAAAGAAGTTGGTGGTGGGAAACAGTGATCACCGTTAAAAATGATTCTTATAGGTTGACAGTGTTGAAATAGTTACCTTTGGTCTCCTTGGAGCCGTCAAAGCGGGATGCTCGGGCGCTCTCGGTGTTGTTCCAGTGAATGATTTCACCAAGCTCTCGGGTGCCTCGGGTGAACAGCTCAAACTCGGGAGAGATATGCTCGGGAGATTGGGGCAGGAAAAGATCGGTGAAAGGACGGTGAATGGGGTCATAGAAATCGTGAGAGTTGAAGGTGCCGATGCCAGGGTAGGTGACCGACTTGGCGGAGATGGCTAGAGAATAGTGGTTGCCGTTAGAGGTGCTCTTCACCGACTGCTTTCTATCATTCTTACCTGCTACAGCAGCCAGAAGTGTGCAAAGCGAGAGTAGACGAGCCATTTTTGGCTTGATTTTTTGCTTGAGTTAATTAATTTGCTGTTACTTTGCTTTCAGGAGAAGCTGTTTGTTGCTTTGCCGTTTGAGCTGTGATCCAAACTCCTGCAACCCAGAAACCTTATATACCAAAAGGGATGATGGTTGAAAATTTGCGCGGCTAACATTATCATTGATTAGCGATTATTCTTATTTTTAATTGCTGTACCGATGGGCTTGTGCACCTGTCTATAACATTATCATCATCATCAACATCAACAACAATTTCAGCAATAGACGACCTTATCCAAAAGTGAGAAAGTAAAGCAATCCCAAATCCACGTGATAATCATCAACTAATAATTTGCAACTCACCTGATTAGCCTTGAGTGGTTCCACTATCACCCGTCACCTGTATTGGTTTGCCCACTGCACTGGTGCGGTAATCTTTGTAATCTGTTGTCAAAGGTTCACCACCAGTACTATCACTTAGTGATTTCCAAAACTCTACACTTCGCACCGCCATACACATTTTGCCCATTTTACCCAGGTACGAAAAAACACAGGTACAAAACACGGCCGTAATAGGATCAAACCAATTTATCAACTTAAAAGTACGGCCTCCAAAAGGTAAGAATTGCTTTTTGGATTACCACCATTAGAGCAAGGAGCAGTTGTACCGTCAAGTTCTACAAACAGTAGGTGATGACTGCCTTAAAAATTGTCACTGTTTTTTTGGTACTCTACTGGCTCTCTGGTCAAGAGAGGTACATCCTGCAAAAGAAGGCATAACATAAACAACTAAATCAATCCAACACCTGCTGTTCACGTGGCCGGACACTGCTGTACTTAACTACAAAAATTGTGTTGATTGTGTTTATTATTTAGGCATTCTTACTTAGATAATCTACCGTGTTGTTTGCTAGGATTAAACAGAAGTGAATACATAACAATAACAAAGTCATGATTGAGTACACCGATTAGAAGATGCCCATAAACTTTTTGTCATTCTTATCATTATCATCACTGCCGTACTTGCTGTTGCTGTTGCTGCCTCGACGTGAACTGCCGTAGTTGCCTTCATCTTGATCACCGCTTCGATTCTCTCGACTGTTGCCACAACTGTTGCCCATTCCGCTTCCGCCACTGCTGTTTTTGTAGTTGTTTTGAGTACCTGAATATTCACTGCCTCCCCTGTTTGAGTAGTCACCCGAATTGCTGTCACCTCGACCATACTCGTCTTTTTTATTAGAACTTCCAGTCAATGAGTTGATGGCAGAGGTCATTGAGGAAGTCGAATTGGCTAGTTTAGAAAAACTTAGTAGTTTTGAATTCTAATCAAGATTGTAGCACTCACAGTTTCCATGACGGTTACGCTCGTTGCTGTTTCGATCGTTCAAATTGGCACTAGAACCGAATCCTCCGTTGTAGTTTTGTTGTTGCTGATATGAATTGCCATCAAATCCACTGTTAGTGGAGCCATACTTTGAAGAGGTGTTGTTGTCACTTCGTCCAAAAGTCTGGTTGTCACTCCGATCATTGTAGTTGTTCATGTTCAGGCAGGGTAAGCTGAAAATTGATTTAATTTGATTTGCTGATAGTCACTTGTGTGCTGAATTAAGGTGCTGCACACTTGACTTATTTATACAACTAGCTTGAATGGAGTAAAAGGCCGCATTACAGCTAACACTTTCGATTTGTGTCAATTCATCACAATACCTCGTCATGCCATCTCACCGTACTATTTCATGCCAGCACACCTGCACTCAGCACTGAAACGTAAGTTTCAGTAGATTGCACCACAGTTATGCAATTTAATTCAAATTCAAGTTTAAAGTGTTTATTGATGTTTTGATGGTATACAAATCTCAATCAAAATGACTATTGAAATAATACAGGGAAAGCTTATGAAAACATTTTAATGTGATTTGCTGATAAGTGGACCTTTCCGTTTGGATATGTGGTGCGCTTTTGTTGCTGAATCTTTAGAGGTTTTCCATCGTTATGGCATTTTGTAAAGTGGACTACTGGTTCGCTAAAGCCAACAGACGTTGGAGCGTAAGCTATTGAATGAATTTTTAAAAATTAATAAAGATTAAAAAATCACTACTAGTACCTGGAGCCTTCAGATAACTGTTCGGCGGAGTGTTCATTTTGTAGTGGTTTAATTTTTCAAATTTCAACTGAGAGCAGTTGTAAATAAAATAGCCAGAGTTTCAGTGCCTTTATATACAACAAATAGATTTACTTAACCTTATCAAATTTGCCGTCTCATTGCCTTTGTGTGGTAATAAATCTGCATCTGTGATCCGGAACAGGCCTTCAGGTGGTGGAAGGACAACGCACTGAAGAAGGTTGAAATCACCACCATCTTTTCATCTCCACCCCCGTGTTCACTGTTCGGCCATGTAAAAACCTTACTGCAAAAGTTCTTGAAAGTTACCTCGTCATTTCCCTAATTTGGAGTGATTTGCCAAAATAAAAAATGCTTTTTTCTATTTGCATTGCATTGATCACTTTTGTTTGCAAACACTTTTTCTATCATATGATTGATTACCAGTTTAATAGAAAACAAACCAACTTTTTTAGGTAGAAAAACACAGTTCAAGGCATTTCCCAAAAGTCAGCTCTCGTTTATTCAACTGTTGATGTCCTGAACAAATTTTTGTACGTACAAGTGAATAAACTCTGTACGCAATTGTAAACTTGGTACTTAGAAAGCAATCTACTCGTGACAACTGGTACAAGAACCGTTTCATAATGAACCACAAAAATCGATTGCCCTATGCATTCATTATTAATTAATACCGCTACTACTTTACAAAGAAGTAGAAAAATACTTAGATTACCAGCGAGGCGTAAGACAAATAATAAAAGAACATAACAGTTACTCGACCTTGTGGCAAAGGAAAACCGATTATTCCGGTTGTGATGACGACTATCTAGTAAGATTTAAACGACCAATGTGCAAAATGTCTCCTAAAACGAAGCAGTTGATGTTGCTTCTAATAAATCCTAAAGCCGATTTGGAGTACATCAATTGGTACTTTCGTTTAACTGAAGCCGTACACAGCTGGGAAGGCAAACCACTCCTTAGGAAAATTCATTTCATAAACGGGCTCTTGTCACTGCAGCTACTGTACCTTCTTTATCTCACTTTTAACCCACCAAAGACGGCACTTGATCATGCCATTCACTTTGACGTTTTTTTCATCCTCGTGCCTAAACACCTTTACAACCTTCTAGTCTCTTTAGTAGTTCTAATGACAATGTACTTTCACTACTACATCTTTGCTCGACCTAATTTGCCGCTGATGAAACAGTTGAGGTTGGTGCTACTTGAGGGGGACACATCCTGGTTTCTGCAGTCCACTTACAAGGGTAAAATGAGCGTTCTGACCATCGTAAGGCGGTGTTTTCTCCTAAACCTAAACTGTTTTCACAACTTCCTTCTGATTGTCAATTTACTTGCCATCTATGCTCACACTCATTATCTGTTAGTACTGTACAAGCACTGGGACCAGCTGACCGCTGACAGGCACAGCATGTTCTCAACCACTATCATTTTGCTTTTTCATTTTTCTCGCGGTCCCTTCTACTGGCTCTGCTTTTACTCTTACGCTCACCAACTGTCCATATGCTTCTCTACATCTTTTGCCCTTATAGTCATGGTCTTCATCAAGATAAAACAGAGTTTTACACTGCTGGCTCAGCTGAGCAGCCAACGTAGGACACTGACTACCAAATCGTACACCTTCTTTCGCTCTAGCTACTTTGATGCGCTTACCTTCTTTCAGCAAACTAATCGAGCCTTTGGCCACCTTTACCTGGCTTGTTTCCTCGCCCACTGTCCGGTGAACATCATCATCAACATTTGGCTGTTTAATGGACAGGTGACCAACAGTTTCTTCGTCATCGTTTTCAACGTTCACGAACTTCTCTTTTTGTTTGGCATTCACCTAATGTTGTCCCGTTGCACTATGCACATCCACCAGATGCGAAACTGGTTTCACCTGACTACGCTACAGCAGCCTGACATGTACACGCAGATCAAGGTGAGCAATGATATCGCTGTGATCAACTCAAAAAACCGTTTTGGGTTCACGTACGGTTCTTTTGGCCTGATTTCATTGTCCGCCTTCATAAAGTATTTGATCATCTACTCTAAACTTCTTTTTATATCTCAAAAGATGATGAAAAATAAGCAAATTTAACAAGATTTTTCTCTTTTTCTTTTGAGTTCAGTTTGTTTGCGTTATGAGCACTATGTAGTTTAGCATAAACAAAAACGTTTTGAAAATAAACCCGTAAGTGACCTGAATAACATTAAATATGTTGATCTGATAGTACTCTAGGTAAATGTCCATCTGCTGGTACCGATGAAAGGTGCTTCTGTGCTGTTGCACATTTTGCTGAAACTTTCGAATAATCTGCGAAGTGGCGGGAAATGCTTTCTGGTACTTGGCCAGCAACAATTCACTGCTTTTTGCCTTCTCTTTGTGCTTTGTGCTGAGGCGCAGGAGAATGCGCCTGATGGTGGCTATGTTTTGGTTGTTCAGGTAGACAAGAAAGACAATGTACATCCAGGTGCAGGTGCCATGAAAAAGGTGGCCGTAGTGCACCTGACAGAGGAAGATCATACAAACCGGCAGGACAACGTTGAAGATATTAAAGATCAGATAGATGATTGCAGGCACAGCGTAGAGCTCATTCAGCTGCTCACTCAACAGGGCGTACTCAACTATCTTCTCCACCACGTAAACCTCCTCCAGTGCCCGACTTTTCAGTCCGACTTCAAGCTTCTTTAGAATGCCATTGAAAGCGTAGATGTGGTAGTGGTAGGCGGAACACAGGTAAATGTGAAAGAAGGAGCCATTGTAGACGCAAAAAAAGCTCAAAAACGAAGAAAATGATTGGGTGACTGAGAGCAGATTGAGCAGGTGCGTTCTCCTGCTACTGTCAAGGGAGATGAAGAAGAAGAAGGCGTGATTGACAGTGGCCATCAACAGGATTATCGCCACTGCCAACCGTTTAGAGTGGTAGAACTGCTGAAAACACGGGCTGTCCATTAGCCTCAGTGTGGTGATGCTGTACAGCTGAAAGTAGAGGTGACTGAAGAAGAACATGCCGGTGTAGACGTACAGGTAGCAGACGTCGGAGAGGAAGGCAAACAGTGGCTTGTACAGGTGACAGTTGTCGGCGATGTGGCTGAACTCAAAGGGATCCAGTGCGAAGAGGCCGTAGGTGACGGTGCCAATCAGTGCCATGTTCCACAGCTGATTGAGCATTGTCGGGAGGTGACTTGGCTCAAAGTACCAAATACGAACACCGATGAACCTGTGCGGACGAGAAGATTACTGATTTAGACAATGAAGTTAGAAAACGTGGTCTTTCTTACCGATAAACGGAGACGAACAGGACAAGAAGAGGCGTTTTGAGTGGATAGTATGCCATTTTTTCTTAAACTACAAATTATTTTTGACTTTTGCTAGTAAAACTGATCTTGCCTGCTTCAGTTTGCTGACTAAAATTGAAGAAACTAAATGTACAGTTTGGCAATCAATAGAAGAGCTATCATCTTAATAGCTTTTAATTAAGAAGAGGAGGAGGTAAACACGTCAAATGAAACTATGATTAGCAGACGTTTGTTTGTCGACAGGTGTGTGGCTAGAAAAAAAAGGAAAATGGTTTAATTATATAAATACTTTAAAAATGATGCAGAACAAATGATATGCCTTGAACTCTGAAATTGCATTTGTCGGTAGCTCAATGGGCTTTTCTCTTCTGAATGGCTGCTTCAAAGTTCTCACTTTCGCCTCTTGCCGGGTCCCTGGTAGTTGTACTGTGAGACGGAAGCGACCTTGAGCTTCTGTTTGATGATGGCGTAATAGGCAGTGCCCGTCGACTTGTCCGACTTTGTGCTCGACTTGTACGACTGAAACTCTGAACTGCCGATGGCGTTTTTGCCATTGCCGAAGCTTGTCTTTGGCTGTGGGTGCAGATATCGCTTGGACACTGGCCTGGAGGCCGCTTGCAGACTGGCCACCTTCTTCACTGCCGCCGATTGCTGGTGACGCTGCTGCTGATGCTGCTGCGGCTTGGAAACAGTGCTCCGATTGCTGTTGTCTACGGTGGACACCTTCGAGGACACCTGTCCACCTCCGCGCTTTTTAGAAGTGGTCGACTTTTTGGTAGTAGACGCCTGGTGACCCGTTTTAGAGACGGCAGAGTGGGCTGCACCCTTTCGGCTGTTTTGCTGCTGTTGTGAGTGGTGATTGTTGTGGTGTCCTCCTTTGGCTGTTTTCCGTGACTGCTCCTGGGCCTCCTGAGAACCGTCCTGCTGCTGTTCCTTCTGCTGCTCTTGATCTTCAGCACAGAGTGCCACTAGAAAAAAGGCCAACATGCTGGAAATGCTCAGCAGTAATACGGCCACAGGGTATGTAAACGGTAACATCACTAGGCTGTTAAGGTGATGTAGTGCTCAAGCTTTCAAATAGATTTAAAGTTTAATGACTCGGTGTGAATCAAGGTTTTATGCAAACAGCTCAACTAGAAGTAGAACTTCTAATTATGAAGGTTTACTGGCCGCAACAGTAGTTAATTTCAACGTGAACTTTTGTCAAGTAAAAAAATCTGCATCAGTTGTCAGAAAAAGTCACAAAACACTCAAAGCAGACTGCAACAACTTGCTGCAAAAGTATAATAAATCTACTAGAAGTTGCACTTGTTATGATATTTTTACTCATTTACTCTCTAAATAAAAGAAAACTTTTCACCTAATGAGAGGAAAAGTAGTTGGAGAGCACCTTTGAGAATGCTACGGGTCTTTGGATGTTCCTTCGATGCCTCTCCAAATTGGCCTCCACTGTGGAGCGCAGTGATGAGTGCGGCAGCCCTGAAGCAAAACTGGTCAAGGTCGTCGTGGCGATCGGCCCCGAATTGATGGTCATCAATGGTGCCGGAACTGGTCTTCGTTGTCGTTTTTGTTGATGTGCATTGAAACCTTGCATTCTCTTGATCTTCTTTTTCTTCTTTTTTTGCCAGTGAAAAACCGAGCCAACTGAACTGAGGAAGGACGCTTTCGGTGTTGAGGTGGTGCAGGTATAAAGGCCATCCGCGGAAGAGGCTACAAATGCTGATGGTGGTGTTGATGGTGGTGTTGATGGTGGTGTTGATGGTGGTGATCGGTTCCTTCTTCCCGTCTTCCTCTTGTGTCGAGTGTTTGCTGTGCGAGCCACTGGTGTCAGTCTTTTGAATGAACGTTTTCCAGAAAACGAAAGCGATGACTAAAAGCCCAACGAGGGCACACAGGCCTTTGGGACCAATCCAAAAGTCAATACTCACAAACGATGGCTCTGTAGCTTCTGTTGGTATTGTTTTATTGGTCTCAATAGTCTGTACGTAATTTTGCTCGGTTGTGGTATTATTATCTGTTGTTGCTGATAACCATTACCATTAGAAGAAAACTAAAAACGCAAAATTGAATTTTACCTGGGTCAGCTAGACAATTGACAGATTGGTTCTTGTTTTGTAGAGAATCAAGTGTTTGATTTTCATTTGTTGGGACGACTTGGTTAGCAACTCGTTTTACTCTAGTTTTAGGTTTCACTTGTCTGGAAAAATTAAAAGCGTGCATTGTTTGAAGACTACAGAAGGTGACAAATAGGGAGAATCTAATACTTCCGACAAGTATTGTTTGCTTCCATGATTGAAGTTCAAGTTTTAGAACAAAAAAATTTTTCAAACAGATGATAATTTTTATTCGGTTATCGGTCAATCTAAAAATCGCAAAGCAGTTTGTGTTGCAACAGTTTTGCATACTAAAATCCGGTTTTGATGAGAACGGTAAAACAGATTAGATGTGAATGGCAGCAGTGTGAAGCGGTCTACAAAAAGTAGAGCTTGTTTTCCAGAACTTCATTGGCTTCCTTCTTCAGGTGATTACCGGCAAAAAATGCGAG
>JAALOO010000776.1_pt1 | contig 26415 bp, 23 predicted proteins | sample 7257641 | NCBI WGS metagenome assembly JAALOO01 (sample SAMN14085613, study PRJNA598686) | mite metagenome | biome: ENVO:01001000; feature: ENVO:01001002; material: ENVO:01001226; isolation source: single female mite from University of Michigan culture on fish food culture... ...
ACTAATCCACCAAGGAACCAAACTCATCCCCTGTGACTTCATTGCGCCCGCAGTTTCACACAATCCAATAGGTGATCATCACCGGATGCTCTTGTCAAACTTCTTTGCACAAACCGAAGCGCTGATGAATGGAAAAACTGAAGACCAGGTTGTAGCGGAATTAAAGGAGGCTTCAAAAAATGATCAAGAAATACAGAAATTAAAAAACTTTAAGGTGTTTGAAGGTAACCGTCCGAGCAATTCGTTTTTGATCAAGAAAATTACACCAGAAACTTTGGGTACATTGATCGCGTTATACGAACACAAAATATTTGTACAGGGTGTGATTTGGAATATTTTTAGTTTTGACCAGTGGGGTGTAGAATTGGGAAAACAACTGGCGGGAAAAATCTTACCAGAACTTGCCTCGCAAGAACCGGTAACAGCGCATGATTCCTCTACAAATGGTTTGATAAATACCTACAAATCATGGCGCTAAAATCATCTGGATGATATGATAAAAACGAACAAGAAAGCCAAGATCACAGATCTTGGCTTTCTTGTTTCTCAAGGCCTGATTAGGGACGTCTACCATAAAGAAGTATTCTTTTAAAAGCGTATATCGCGGGATAACTTTTGAAACTATCTTCCAAAAGTCGATTAAAATCATCAATAAAATCGCGTTTGCCATCTTCTGTTAGCTGCTCAAGATAGGGCTGCAGTGCACTTCCGGCAATAAAATTATAAAGATCAGCTTTGTTATTTGCAATAATAGGGTACATCTTAACTGCAATTTGGAGCTCGCCAAGCCCATGTTCAAAGAGCAGCTGGGCGTACCGATCGATACTTAGCACGGGGGAGTCGCGCGTAAAACCTTCGAATATTGTCGCATAAGGTTCTTGACGTACCAAGGAACTAAGAATTATATTCAAAAGATTCTCGTTTTGCACCGGCATTTGAACAGCAAGTTGTCCACCTGGCCTTAGTAAATCCATGAGATTGGGAAACAAAAGATCATGATTATCGACCCATTGTAGAGCGGCGTTGCTAAACACTAAATCATACTGCTTCTTGGCCGCTAAAATCCCCTGGATATCTTGAAGTTCAAACCGTAGACCGGTGGTCTGATAATCGGTGGATTTTGCTAACATTTCCTTAGAGGAGTCTATCCCAATCATCGTTGAGTTTGGAAGCATTCTTTTTAGAATAGCGGTCTGCTCACCTGTGCCACAGCCAAGATCTATACCATTAATATTTTCTTGCAGGTCTAGCATTCCCACCAAATCGTAAAAAGGCTGGTTACGCAGATCTTTGTATTGATTATATAAATCGGGATTCCATACCATAATTTTGCTTTTATCTTAATATTCGTATTTTTCTTTCCACTTGCTCTTCAAGGACTCGCGTAATTTTAATTCCGCAGGATTAGTCCCAGGATCATAAAGACGAGTACCACTCAACCGTTGCGGCAAAAATTCCTGAAGAACGAAGTTCCCTGGGAAAGCGTGCGAATATTTATATTCCGTTCCATATTCAAGTTCTTTCATCAACTTTGTCGGGGCATTTCGCAAATGAAGTGGCACGGGGAGATCTCCAGTTTGCTTAACCAACGCTTGCGCTTTATTTATCGCCTCATAGGAGGCATTGCTTTTTGCCGAAGACGCTAAATATGTTACCGTTTGAGCAAGAATAATTCGGGATTCTGGATTTCCAATGACTTTAACAGCCTGAAAACAATTATTAGCAAGCAGTAAGGCATTGGGGTTTGCATTGCCAATATCTTCCGAAGCTAGGATGAGTAATCTTCTGGCAATAAAACTTGGATCCTCCCCCCCTTCGATCATTCGAGCGAGCCAATATACCGCGGCATTGGGATCACTCCCACGAATAGATTTAATAAACGCGGAAATAATATCATAATGCTGCTCCCCAGTTTTGTCATAGAGCGCCATATTTTGCTGCACTTGCTTTAAGACAAATTCATTTGTTATTGGTTTTTTTTGATTCCAACTGGCATTAACGACCAGTTCAAACACACCAAGCAATTTACGTGCATCGCCACCAGACAGGCGAAACAATGCTTCATATTCCTTAATTTCCACAGGATGTTCCTTGAGAAAGCTATCCTTTGCTAGAGCCTGATCGATTATCGCGCGCAGTTCAACTTCAGTAAGATGTTCCAATATATATACCTGTGAGCGCGACAATAAAGCGGAAATAACCTCGAATGAAGGGTTTTCTGTTGTAGCACCGATCAACGTTACCAGACCTCGCTCTACAGCTCCAAGCAAGGAATCCTGCTGTGATTTGGAAAACCGGTGTATCTCATCTATAAATAAAATAGGTTGTTCGGCGTTGAAGTTTCGTAATTGCTCGGCCTTATCAATTACCTCACGGATATCTTTTACCCCAGATTGAATTGCACTTAAGGAGAATACTGGACGTTCAAGCTGCCCAGCAATTAGTAATGCGAGCGTGGTTTTCCCGACCCCTGGAGGTCCCCACAATATCATAGAGGGGATATTTTTTTGTTCGATCGCATCCCGCAGTACAGCTCCGGGTCCTACGATATGTTGTTGTCCGATAAAATCTTCGAGCGACTTAGGGCGCATCCTTTCTGCTAATGGAATTACTGTTGCCATAAGACAAATATAATAATTCAGGTACAAAGACAGGTCTTATCCTGGTACACTTATGATCTCTTAAAATCTGCTCAATTACATCCTCCGGTAACGATTGCGTTATTTTATTGTATCAAATCCTTTACAAAGCGGGCAGATTCCCGTAATATAGCATTAGCTAACATATAAAATGCGCTTTAGCGATTGATAAGCATAGTGAGAATCATCAAACCTTGAAATCGTTATAGCTTAAAAAACACCTATTTAACAATTATAAACATGACGAGTAAATTAAAACTTTTATGCCTGTCGTTACTATTTTTTCAGTACGTACAGGCACAACAACGGAGCATTAAAGGGATCGTTCAAGACCCTTCTATGCAACCGCTTGCAGGCGTAACTGTAAGCGCACCGGGGGGAAACACTCAGGTTGTCACTGACGTGCGCGGGGCTTATGAGATTCAGCTAAAACAAGATGTATCCAGTCTGCTTTTTACATTCGTAGGTTACCTGCCCACAACACTACCCATCCCCTCTTCTGGCGTACTCAACGTGACGCTTACAGCGGAAAGTTCAAACCTGGAAGAGGTCGTAGTAATTGGTTACGGGACAGTCAAGAGAAAAGACCTCACGGGATCTGTCGCCTCTGTATCGGGAAAAGAAATTGCTGCCGTTCCTGTCGCTAATGCTGCACAGGCACTGACCGGAAAACTCCCTGGGGTAAACGTGACCGCCCAGGATGGACGGCCAGACGCTGATATCTCGATCCGGGTACGTGGCGGGGGTTCAATTTCACAAAGCAATGAACCGTTGTATATTGTTGATGGCTTCCCTGTTTCTTCCATCGCTGATATTCCGGCCAACCAGATCGAAAGTATCGACGTTCTTAAAGATGCTTCTTCAACAGCAATTTATGGGGCTCGTGGTGCCAATGGGGTAATTATTGTAAGTACTAAAGCAGGAAAATCAGGTCAGGTACGTATTAACTATGACGGTTATTATCAATCCAACCAACCGACCAAATACTTGGAATCATTAAATGCTTACGATTATATTGCGTATAACTGGGCATATGCAAAAGCATTAAGCAATAGTTACGCCTCCGCTTGGGAGAGACTTTGGGCAATAGGTGACTTTTCGCAAGAATATAACAATACGCAAGGGATTGATCATTACCGGAATGTTGCTGCAACTAATTTTTCACGTGAAGCATACAAAGCTTCCATGTCGCATAGCCATAACCTCAGTATCACCGGTGGTAACGAAAACACGAAGATTCTCGCCGCAGCAAATTTTATCGACAATGATGGTATGAAGACCAATTCTTGGTTCAAGCGATACAACGCCGCGCTGAAAGTGGATCAAAAACTCGGCAAAAAAGTAACCTTGTCATTAGACACCCGATATACCAATATTAATCAAATGAGTGATGAATCTACATCCTCAAGTAAAGGATCAATCCTATCCTCAGCTTACCAGTTTCGACCAATAGCTACTAAGGATATTTTAGGGGAACTGGATGACACCAAAAATACACAACTCGGTCTTTATGATTTGGTGTTACAAGATATGTACAATCCTGTACAACGTATGGCTGACTATTATCCAGAATCAAGCGACAGATCCATACGGGCAAATACTAGTCTGTCTTGGAATATTATCGACGGTTTAACCTTTCGCTCAGAATTAGGATTGAACACCTACTGGAATAAATCGCAATCATGGGCAGGCGCAACTTACAGCAATTACCTAGACGCAAATGGTAATAAAACCTTTTCTGGTGATGCAAAAATTGCAACCCAGGAGGGATGGAACTTACGCTGGGCAAATATATTAAATTATCAGGTACAAGGGTTGGGGGATGACCACAGCTTAGACCTAGTCCTTGGGCAGGAAATGATGGATTCCGATGCGACGGGAGTTAGTATTTGGGGAAACAAGTTCCCTAGCTCATTTGATTCCGAACGCGCTTTTGCGATGATGGATCAATACTTCACAGGTGATAACGCAGTGAATGGAGGATTCGCTTCTGAACGAGGAACTCCTAATAGAATGGAATCATATTTTGGACGTGCAAACTATACACTGTTGGACAAATACCTTTTTACGGCTACTTTCCGTGCTGATGGGTCATCGCGATTTGCGGACACCCATCGTTGGGGATATTTCCCAGCAGCAGCATTTGCTTGGCGTCTTTCAGATGAGCAATTCATTCAGGATATAAAATGGATTGATAACTTAAAAATGAGACTCTCCTATGGTGCTGTTGGAAATGACGGTATTTCGGCAAACCTGTGGCGTATGAACTGGAAATCTGACGGGTTAATAAAATACTCTGTGAATGAGCAACAGCAGGTTTCTTATTCTCCCGCCTCCGAGACAATTGCTAATCCAAACTTGAAGTGGGAAACTACAATTACGCGTAATGTCGGGTTGGACTACTCTCTCTTTGATAACAGGTTGTACGGTACAATTGATCTTTATAAAAATTCGACAAAAGATCTACTTATGCTGACTTCGATATCGGCAATAAGTGGTTTCCGCCAAACTTATGAAAACGTCGGTAGTACATCAAACCGCGGTATTGAACTCGGCATTGGAGGAGATATTGTTCGTAAATCTGACTTCTCCCTGCGCGCAAATATAAATCTAAATATCAATCGTGGTCGAATCGATGAGCTCGCCGAGGGAGTTAATGGTCTATACCGCTCAGCATGGGGATCGACAACCATGCGCCCATCGACAGGAGACTATACGCTTGAAGTCGGTAAACCTGTTGGTCAAGTACGTGGATTTGTCTATGACGGATGGTATGATGTAGCTGATTTCGATTACGCCAACGGTATTTACACCCTTAAAGATGGTGTGCCCGACATCGCCTCTGGCATAATAGGAACCGTCTATGGTACCACAGCGAACAAGCCTGGTGAACAGGTTGCTTATCCGGGAGTGATCCGATTCAAAGATATCAACGGAGATGGCGTTGTTAACGAAGACGACGTAACAATCATCGGGGATACGAACCCCAAACACACAGGAGGTTTAAATATAAGTGGAAACTACCGACAATTCGACTTTGCATTAAACTTCAACTGGAGTTATGGTAATAAAGTGTATAACGCCAATTTACTTTCTGCCTTTCAAGGAGGAAAAGAGGATGGTCTATATCGTAATAGGTTAGATTATTTATCCGGAGCATACCGAATATTCGATATTCAAGATAATCAAATTTCAGCGGTCACCGACCCTAATGCGCTAGCTGCACTTAATGCCGGCGCGACGACCTACTTACCTTATCATGAAAATGGTATTGTATCCTCCCAGGGTATAGAAGATGGTTCTTTCTTACGGTTAAATACGGTAACCTTAGGTTATTCTCTGCCCGAATCGGTAGTTAACCGAATAGGTTTTAAAAGTGCTCGTATATACGCGACCGTCTATAACGCGTGGTTGTTGACAGGCTATACAGGGCTTGACCCGGAAGTAAGTACGAACTTAAGTCAAGGTAATGCTGCGTATCCCACCACGGGGCTAGATTGGGGAGCATATCCCCGGGCGCGTTCATTCACTTTTGGTCTAAATCTTCAACTATAAAGAGTCATTGTAATAATAACAACAAAAATTACAGAAAATGAAAAAATCAATATACATGTTTGTGCTCACCCTTATTCTAATGAGCGGGTGTAAACGCGATTTCTTAGAGGTCTCTTCGCCTTCCGCTGTAGATCAAGACTTCGTTTTTTCCTCTCCACAGGAGGCTTATAAAGTGATGATGGGTGAATATGAGTTATGGCGTAATGCCAACGGCGGATTATTTTACGACCTTGATGTGGTCGGATCAGACGCTGAGACACACCCAGAAAGTTACGACGCGCAAATGCGTCATATTCCTGAAGGCTTATACGCTTCGGAGATGACGATTGACTATACCAATTCGGTCGACACTTGGGCAGATTTGTATCAAATAGCCAACCGTGCGAATATGATAATGGAGGCGATAAATGAAAATGCTGAATACCAAACAGCAGTGGCAGAAAATACAGTGACGGACTGGACACATCTTTATGGCGAAGCTGCCGTGTTCCGTGCTTATGCCTATTTTAATCTCGTTCGTTATTTCGGCGATGTACCGTATTTCGATATACCTATAACTTCCTTATCGCAAACTGATAGTGCCGCACTCACCTCAAGAGATCAGATTTACGATCAAGAGATTGAAAAACTAAAATCTGTCCAAGGTTTAATGTATAGATTGGGTGAGGGTGGTATTAATGCCGAACGTTTCTCACGTACTTTTGCGCAAGGGTTGCTTGGCAAGATGGCTCTCTTTGCTGGTGGTTACAGCTTACGAAGAAAGGATATGGATTATGGCAGTGTAGCACTAGAGCAACAAGGCTCCGATAAATGGGATTCCTATTATGCTCGACGATCAGACTATAAAGATTACTATCAGATCGCAAATACGGCATTACAGGAGCTAGTCGATAATTCCGGTTCGGCGATACTTATTACTTCAGATCCGCGTGGAGAAGGATTCAATAATCCATTCCAATATAATTTCCAATATAATATGAATTTGCAGGTTAGCCCCGAATCATTATATGAGGTTGGTGAAACCCAAGGACAAGCATCCGAACGACCTTATGCATTTGGCCGACCATCTAATGGAGGTGGCGCCAATGCATACCCTTGTAAATCATATGGGCAAAGCCGAATGTTCCCGGTCTTTTATTATGGTGATTACGATCCTGCTGATCTTCGCCGTGATGTGACTGCTACAGTAACCGTGAATTCCGGCGCTGCCTCTGAAGTTCTAGTAAACTTTACCCCTGGATCCAGAAATCAAGGCGGGATCAGCAACAACAAATGGGATGAAAGCCGCATGTCGAATCCTTTCACCGATTCACAACGAAAGTCGGGCATCAATTGGGTACAAATGCGGATGGCGGATGTTATATTGATGCTTGCCGAAACTTATGCAGAGCTGGGTCAGGAAGCTGCAGCTAAAGAACAACTTACCAAAGTACGTTCTCGCGCATTCACCGATAGCGACCGCCCTGCTAAAGTGCATAGCTATATTAATTCGCTTTCGGGAGAAGCTTTGAAAGAAGCCATACAACAAGAACGTAAATTAGAATTTGCTGGCGAAGGACTTCGCCGTTACGATTTAATCCGTACGGGAAAGTTCACAGATAAAATAAAAGAAGTACGTGACGAACAGAAAAGCATGGTGGCGGCATTATCTTCGAAAGGGTACTACACATTTGAGAACGGTAATACCATTTCCAATTACATTTACACCAAGGCCATCAATGTCAGCCAAGTGGGCATGGCCAAGATGCTTACCACGCAATGTAATGTAGCTGAGGCTGATCCTAGTCACCCTGTACGTTTCCCTAGCTGGCGTGGAAACTGTGACCTTTGGTCTGCACAGAACTTCCTCCCCTCCGACGGTAACCGTAACCTGGCGATTAAGGGACTCTTTGAGTATATAGACCCTAATGGCGATGAGGCAGCGGCATTACTTGCACAGGGTTATAAAAAAACAGAATGGGGGATCAATATAGTTAACTTTAAAGATCAGTATACAACAAACATTTTTAAAGGATATACAGACGCCGATTACGCAGCAGGTGTTCCTCCTCGCTACATGCTTCCATTCTCTTCCGAAACTATTTTACGTTCAAACGGACTTTTCAAAAATGGATACGGCTTTGCGCAACAATAAGGAATATTAGTCTTTGTTTTACGACAACCCACCAATACTAAAACATAGGTGGGTTGTCATAAAAACAATAACAGTAGCTGAAAAACTCCTCAATGATCAGTTTGCACTTGTCTTTTTAAATTTAAGAAACAACGAAATACGTTAGTTTAGGCTGATTCCCTGCGTTTATCGGGTGTGTCATCACAGCCCCATAAGTGTGCTGACCATAGAGATGATGTGGTATAAGTTTTGTATTTTTAACCGACATATGTTGCCATAACAAGCAACCCACAAATTAACAAAATATGAAAAAAAGATTTTTAGCTTTTATCGCTGCCGGAGTATTCTTTGTCACCTTCAATGAAGCAAGAGCACAGGTTCAATTGCCGCAAGCAAGTAGTTCTACGACAATCGAACAGGCTATTGGTATAAAGAAAGTAACACTCGTTTATCAACGCCCTAACTTAAAAGAACGACAAGCATTTGGCGAATTGGCCCCTTATGGTGAAGTATGGCGTACCGGTGCCAATAATATCCCTGTTCTTACTTTCGAGGAAGAGGTTACTATTGATGGAAACAAAGTGCCTGCAGGATCGTATGGCGTATTGACAATTCCACAAGAAAATGGCAATTGGACTATCATATTGAGCAGCAACGCCAAGCAATGGGGTGCCTATCAATATAAGAAAGAAGAAGATTTCTTACGCTTTGATGTAAAAGCGACTGCCCTTAGTGATAAAGTCGAAACCTTTACAATGGCTTTCGATAATGTAACCCCTGAAGGCGCTGATTTGAGCATCGCATGGGATAAATCAAAAACCTCATTCCATATCGCGGTTGATCAATCAAAAGAAATAATTGCCTCAATCGATCAGGCAATGCAAAGCGAGAAAAAACCATACTTTCAAGCTGCGCAGTATTATTTCACCAACGATCTAGATATTAATAAGGCTGTAGAATGGGCAGCTAAAGCTGATGAGGGCAATACACAAGCTCCACATATCAAATACTGGCGGGCTCAAATTCAGCTGAAAGCGGGCGATAAAGCAGGAGCAATTAAAACGGCTACCGAAGGTGCAGCGATGGCAAAAGCAGCTGGAAACGACGAATACGTTAAATTAAACAACAACGTATTAAATCAGGCTAAATAAACTGCTAAGCGGTATTTTTTTTAGAGGGCGCCACTACGTGGAATGCCCTCTTTTTGTTTACTTTTTCAAAGCCTTGTATAATATTTCTACTGGATGATAAGCATTTTGATTCATGCCCTCTTTAATCTGATGTCGGCAGGATGTTCCGGGTGCGGCGATGATAGCACCTGCAGGCCTCTCTAGGATTGCCGGATAGAGAACCAGATTCGCGATCTTCTGGGAAATGTTATAATGTTCCTTCTCATAACCAAATGAACCCGCCATTCCACAACATCCCGAAGAGATCGTCTCTACCGTATAATTTATGGGTAAAGCTAGCGCCGAGGCGACCTTCGGTTCAAGACCCCAAGCTTTCTGCTGACAATGACCATGCAGCATGATATGTAGCGCACTTGTTGTAAACTGATCAGGAGTAATATTTCCACTCTCCGCCTGCAACATAATAAATTCCTCGATTGTTACTGCGCGCTCTGCTAGAAGTTTCGCCTTATCAAGTAAATTTTCCTCTACCAGGTCGACATATTCATCGCGAAAGCTTAATATCGCAGAAGGCTCAATACCTACTAAATAAACGGATTCATCAATTAGCTCCGAGAATATCGTAACTTGCTTATTGGCTATTTTCTGCGCTTTAAGTAAAAATCCTTTGGAAATTAAAGCACGCCCACTTGCAGGATGCTTTACTAGATGAACCTGAAAACCTAGCCGCTCAAGTAGCCCGATAGCCTTTTTACCAATCTCCACTTCATTATAGTTCAAAAATTCATCAACAAATAAAAAAACGTTCTTTTGTCCCTTTTCATAAGATCTCGGTTTACGTACTGAAAACCAAGTACGTAAAGTAACCCTTGAAAGTTTAGGTAATTTGCGTTCAGGAGCAAAACCAATAAGATAATTTATCCACTTGGAGAACCATTTTGCCCGGGTTAGTGCATTGTAAATAGGTGCAATTGGCACCAATAGCGCATTAATCCTATCGATATTTCCAATTAACCAACTTCGTAAAGGGACCCCATTTGCGCGGTAGTATGCTTGTTGGAAATCTCCTTTAAGTTTAGCCATATCGACGTTCGAGGGGCATTCGGATTTACATCCTTTACAGCTTATACATAGGTCAAGAACCTGTTTTATATCTGGGTGATTAAAGGGATGTTCATTATTTGTATTATAGAGAACTTCCCGTAAGATGTTGGCTCGGGCGCGTGTGGTGTCCTTTTCGTCACGTGTTGCCATATAACTAGGGCACATGGTGCCCCCAGAGAGATGTGTTTTTCTACAATCGCCAGAACCATTGCACTGTTCAATATGTTGCAGAATATTCTGCTCTCCATAACGATATACTGATGAAATTTCCTTCGCAGGAGCACGCTCATAACGCAGGGATGAGTCCATGGGTGGAGTATCCACGATCTTTCCTGGATTAAAGATTCCTTTGGGATCCCAGGTTCGTTTAAGATCTTTTAATAATGCGTAATTGTGCTGTCCGATCATCTCTGCAATGAATTCCCCTCGCAACCGTCCATCGCCATGCTCGCCGCTGAGTGAGCCACCGTATTTTTTAACTAAACGAGCAATATCGGTTGCGACCTCTCGGAATTGGTCCCTACCATCGACAGTCTTCAGATTAAGGATGGGCCGTAGATGCAATTCTCCTGTTGCAGCATGTGCATAGTGCACAGCATATAAGTCTTTGCTTGCCAGCAACGCATCAAACTCTGCAATATAATCGGGTAAGTCTCGTACATCCACGGCTGTATCCTCGATCACCGATACTGGCTTTTCGTCCCCTGGAATATTACTAAGCAAGCCCAGTCCCGCCTTACGAAGACTCCATACCTGCTTTTTTTGATTTCCAAGCACTAAAGGAAAGTGATAACCTAGGCCCATACTTCGCATATCTTGCTCGACGGCCGTGGTTTTGTCCTGTAAGGCGGCAATATCCACCCCGTCATATTCAACAACTAAGATTGCGGCTGGATTTCCTGCAACAAAAAATCTATTGTTACGCTGCTCCAGATTATCCTTGGTACGTTCTAAAATATGATAGTCAATAAGCTCACTGACTAGCGGCTTATGCTTCAAGGCGATGAGATTTGCACGTAAAGCCTCCTGAACACTGTGAAAATGAATACAAAGAAGCCCCGAGGGATTTACTGGTTTAGGTACCACTCGAAGTTTAATTTCTGTGATTATTGCTAATGTCCCTTCGGATCCACATAGCAGGCTACAAAAGTTAAAAGGGTCCCCTGTAGGGGTAAAAGGGTCGCTATCCAGTAATAAATCTAAAGCATACCCTGTGTTTCGACGAGGAATTGATTTTTTTGGAAACTCGTCACGAATCTGCCGTTGATTATCGTAATTTGAAAGTAGAGAGCGAATATGGCGGTACAGTGTCCCTTCTAAGGTTTCAAGCTCACATTTTTTAATAAAATCATCGAAGCTTAATGCACAAAAACGAACATGCGAGCCATCGGACAACAAAGCGCAGAGTTCTAGGGTGTGCTCGCGTGTACTGTGATATATCAACGAATTAGATCCACAAGAGTTGTTGCCAACCATCCCCCCTATCATGGCCCGATTAGCCGTTGATGTCTCCGGTCCAAAATATAAACCATGCGCAGCAAGGTACATGTTTAATTCATCTCGGATGACACCTGGTTCGACACGCACCCAGCCTTCTTGTTCATTTAACTCTAGAATCTTCGTGAAATAACGTGAAACATCCACGACGATTCCCTCGCCTACGACTTGTCCGGCCAGCGAAGTCCCCGCTGCCCTTGGGATTAAGGATACGGAATGCTGCGTTGAAAATTCGATTAGCTTTTCTAAGTCTAGGATTCCCTTGGGAATGGCAACTGCTAAAGGCATTTGTTGATATGCCGAGGCGTCTGTGGCATACAAGGTACGCATTGCATGGCTCCAATAGAGCTCGCCAGCAAGCTTTCCAGCTAACACTTTCAACTCTCTTTCCATCTACTTACGGCGCTATTTCTTATTTGTGCCCTTAATTTGATCGGTATAAGTACTTTCAAAAATCCGATCAGCATTATTCGTTTCAAAGCCATCACGGCGGTGTATCGCCTTTATTTGTGATTTGGGTAAATTCTGGAACGCAGGCAATATACCACGCTCAGCGAACTCCACGTAGCTACCCGCTATTTCTAACTGCACCCCATCTGCGAAAGTAGCCTCGTAAAGAGCAGAAACGGTACTACTTTGCCGCAACAATCCATCACCACTAGTTTTTATTTTGCCGCCGGAACTGTTGAGTTTTATGCCGATACTTTCCAAAAAAGCATTAAATTCTTCCAATGTATTGTATCCATCTTTTAGTTCGTGAATACTTATTGTGTAATGGTTTAAATAATAGCGATTGTAAATTACCCACGCTGCGTACTCGCTCTCCTTTAGAAGTGTCGAGTAATCGGTAGATGTCGGTAAATCCCATAGAGGAGATTGGAGAAAATCTGCAACCTGTTTACCATTGCTTAGATCCAGGGCATCTACGGGATCTGATGTAATTTTCGCAGTATAACGCTTTATTATCTCCTGAGCGGTAGAACTAAGCTGGGATACAATCAACTCTGAGACGAAGATGCGTGGATACCCATCGACAGGCGGGGAATACCAGTATGCATCAAGTTTCTTACTTTCAAAGTGGTAGGCATCTTCCCGTTTATATCCATAAGCAAGAAAAATTTTCTCAAAGGAAGCTATGCCTAAGTGGGGAACTCCCAGCGTTCGAAATGCAATATGATCATTTACGATGTCCTGGGGGGCAGATACAACCTGCCGGTTTAAGAGTTCACTTGTAATAATCGACACATCCTTTACATTGTTTCTGTAGTGTTCGAACAAGTCATTTAACACGATATCTAATGGATTTTGCTGATCGAAATGCATAATCAAAAATTTAGAGGTTTACTTCTTCTAATTTACGGAATGATTCAGAATAATAAAATTAAATAAATACAATATTCTCTAAAAATTAGATAAAAAAGAATATAAATCAATTTACAACTCTTCTTTCAGAAGTTTCTCCAATTCCTCCGGGCTTAGGTTCATATTAACATTACCGTCTTGCGCTAGAGAAATCTCTCCAGTTTCTTCGGAGACTATCACCGCAATAGCCTCGGAGACTTCTGTTACCCCAATAGCCGCGCGATGACGCAGTCCGAATTGAGGCGGAAGGTCATCACTGTCGGAAATCGGTAATACGCTGCTTGCCGTCATAACACGAAAGTCCACAATAACGACCGCCCCGTCGTGCAATGGACTATTCTTAAAAAAAATAGATTCCAGAAGACGTTTAGAAACTGGTGCGTCGATATACTCTCCACTAGACTGGTAATACTCTTCATCGAAATAACGTGAAAAAACTAGCAGAGCACCAGTTCTAGACTTGGACATGCTTCGGCATGCATCGACAATAGGCTTTATACGCTCACTATTATCAACATGGCTGGTCTTCTTATTACCAAGAAAAGACCAAAAGACTTTTTTCCGGCGCAAGGAAATATTCTTACCAATATGGATCAGAAACCGACGTATTTCTTGTTGAAAGACGACAATTAATGCAATAGAACCTACGGATATAAATCCGCCGAATATTTCGGTTAACAAACGCATTTCCATTTGCTTTACCACCAAGAATATTCCATAGAATAGCGCAACGCCAATTAAAATATTAACAGCAATTGTACCTTTTATTAGCGAGTATACGTAGTAAATGATAATCGCCACTAGCAAGATATCAATGATATCAAGCAAACGAAAACCACTTACGATATTGAAATCAAAATTTTCCATGTATTAGTTGTCTGCAATTTAGCAAAAAATAGGCGATGTTGTTCGCCCTTAGGTATTAAAAAGTTAGTCAATCCTATTCGGGATATAGAATGTAGGGATTTGCGCTACGACAAGAGCACGCGTTTCCTTTCGGAAATTAAGAATTTGGTTCCTAAGAAAATTCAATACATTTGTAAAAACAACTATAACTTTTCTTTATGGCAAAATTATCCGTTAATATCAATAAAATAGCCACTTTACGTAATTCAAGGGGTGGGAATATTCCGAATGTACTTGCCACGGCTTTGGCCTGTGAGAAATTTGGTGCTCAAGGCATTACCGTACACCCTCGTCCCGATGAACGACATATCCGTTATCAAGACGTTTATGACCTAAAAGCAGAAATTGCAACTGAATTTAATATCGAGGGTAACTCACAAGAGCAGAAATTCATTGATTTGGTACTTGCAAATAAGCCTACTCAAGTTACCTTAGTTCCAGACCAGCTCGGGCAGATCACTTCGAATCATGGATGGGATACCATTACCAATAAGCGCTATTTAGAAGATATGGTTAAGCTTTTTAAGGATCAGGGCATTCGGGTATCGATCTTTGTTGATCCCGATGAACAGATGATCGAAGCTGCCGCAGAAACTGGAACCGACAGGGTGGAATTATATACAGAAAGTTATGCTGAAGTATTCGCCGCGGATCCCCAGCTGGCAATCGAACCGTATATCAAGGCTGCCCAAAAAGCGCAGCAGGTAGGTCTAGGACTCAATGCAGGACATGATTTGGATTTACATAATTTAAAATATTTTAACGACCATGTACCGGGACTATTAGAGGTTAGTATTGGTCACGCCCTAATCGCTGATGCACTCTACCTGGGACTAGAGGAAACCATCCACCGTTATTTAGATGCGCTGAAACCATAAGTATAAAGCACACGTTTAAATATGCTGTCGAGAATCCTTGCCCACACTAACGGCAAAGTGATTCATCTAAAATACACAGGGGCAAAAGTCTATGATGACCTTTGCCCCTGTTTGTTTTACCGGTAAGACGTATTAGTTAATACCTTTAAATATTCTATTCCATCTAATTTTAGATAGGAAAGTACCGTCTTTATCCCAGCTCATCCATGTGAAAAGAGCCTTTCCAACGATATGGTCTTCAGGTACAAATCCCCAACCACGTGAATCTAATGAGTTGTGCCTGTTATCGCCCATCATCCAATAGTAATTCTGCTTGAATGTATATGTTTTAGCTGCAGTACCATTTATATAGTACGCATCCCCTTTCTTTTCAAAAGTATTCCCCTCGTAATCACGTATAACTCTCCCATACATCGGAACTGTGAGCGAATCGAGGGTAATTGTTGAACCAGCGGATGGCACAAGGATTGGTCCAAAATTATCGTAATTCCATTTAAAATGTTTGTCGTGAGGATAAGTCGTTCCCTGGCTTTCCTCGGGACTAAGCACGCCCGATTCAACACGTTGAACATTACTCCAGGATCGGATGACTTCGGCTTCCTGCTCGGTCATATGCAATTGATAAACACCTGGTTGACCTTGAGCATACTCAATACGCATATCTTTCAGTCGCTCGGGATTCAAGCCTGCCTGATCAGTAAACACATAATAATCGATCTGCATTTCCTCTGGAAGTTTCGCTGCTTGCCCATTAACATAGAGGATCGCATTGGCCATAGAAACCTCATCTCCAGGCATCCCCACGCATCGTTTAATATAATTTTCTCGCTTATCAATCGGACGAGTCGTAATAGTAAACTGGTTATTTACCACATCAGCTCCATATTGACGCACTAAATCGCTATAGGTTTGCTCTTGTGCTTCGAGCGCAACGGTATCGCCCGCGGGGAAGTTAAATACAACCACATCGTTACGCTTAATCTCTTGAAATCCGGGAAGACGTTTATATGGTAACTTAATAATTTCCGAATACGCTTTACCTCCGGTAAGTGGCATGGTATGATGTGCAAATGGGAAAGCAACTGGTGTCATGGGCACCCGAGGTCCATAATTTAACTTGCTCACAAATAGAAAGTCACCCACTAGTAAACTGCGTTCCATCGATCCGGTAGGAATCATGTATGCTTCAATCAAAAAGCCACGAATCAATGTTGCAGCAACTGTTGCAAAGATAATGGCATCAGCCCACTCCCGTCCTAAGGACTTGTGATATGGGTATTTCTTCTTAAATTCTTCTGTATTAGATGCGCCTAAGTACTTAACGTCCTTATCATGTCCCCATAAGGGCAGAAAAATAAAAGGAAGAATTATGGCAACTGCTGTCTCCCAAAATCGTTTTTTACCGAAAGATTTTAGAAGATCCAAATACAATCCATAAAACACAAAAATATTAACAATAGGAACAATCAAAAGGATTACCCACCACTTAGGACGCGAGGTAAGTTCTGTCATCACATATTCACGGTAGAATGGAATGATAGCTTCCCAGCCTTGTTTGCCCGCCTTTTTATACAGTAGCCACAACCCGTATAGAGAGGCGATGGTTATTACGGCAAAAATGATATACCACATATTATATTATTAAATGTCAAAATTACAAACCCTTGCCAATTTTATTGTAACGCGGCAAGGAAACGTTATGCATTGAAATCAAAAATATCAGTAACCTGATAAAATCCTTTCTTTCCGACCAACCATTCCGAGGCAACAACCGCGCCAAGGGCAAATCCCGCTCTGGAGTGGGCGGTGTGCTTAAATTCGATTTGATCCACCTCGGAACTATAGAGTACCGTATGTGTCCCTGGAACCTCCTCAATACGATGACTTTCGATTAACAGTTCTTTGGAAGTTGGAATAATTTCAGGACCGTCATCTACAAGGTTATTTACCCATTTTTCTTTGTTATCCATCCCCTCTAGAATTCCCTCCGCTATCGTTATTGCAGTACCACTAGGGGCGTCCAATTTATGAATATGGTGAATTTCTTCTACTTGAACGTCATACTGTTTGTAGGGGTTCATCACTTTGGCCAGAAGTTTATTGATATGGAAAAAGATATTAACACCTATACTAAAATTCGATCCGTAAAGAAGGGCATGTCCGTCGCTTAAACATCTAGCTTTAATATCTTCCAATTGGTCGTACCATCCGGTGGTACCGACAACCACGGGAAGATTTGCTTGAAAGCAAAGATTAATATTGTCTATCGCGGCTGCGGGTTCGCTAAAATCGATCGCAACATCCGCCTCTTTGAGATCCTCTGGTGTAACCGCCTGGCGATTATCCTTATCGACGATAAGTAAAATTTCGTGACCACGTTTGCCAGCAAATTTTTCAATTAACTGCCCCATTTTTCCGTAGCCTAAAAGCACTATTTTCATAAGTATGTTTTGGTTATTGTTAGTTCAAGTTCATTGTAAGTTTAATCCCTGGACTCACCCCGTAGCCCCCAAGCAAATTAGTATTGGCATAATTTGTAGGGGAGGCCATAAATGTTGGACTAACTTTCATTGTAATGGCTGAACCTATATCCCAACGATTTTTAAGCATCGAGTCGACATACGCCTCCACAACGTTTAGTCCCCACCAACCGGCCGTCACCAAAATAGTTAAGTCTCGGTTTCGACGAGCATAGTCTTTCTGCTTGACGAGTCCATCAATTGTCCTATAATTTTGCAGATCGGGATCTTGAAAGCCTTCATTATTATTCGTTATCCTATAATCAAGCTCATCAAGAAACTTAGTATAGTACCACTGCCAGTAATCAAATACTAGGTACGCACCGACGAAGCCTCCATAAATAACAGGAACTTTCACCCACCACAAACCTTTATTGGTATACTGCCCCCAGCCTGGCACCATTAATGAGCGCTTCCATGCGACACGAGAAAGGCGCTCTATCTCTAGTCGCGCCGAATCTTTTTTTATTCCCTTATAATAGTATTTCTCTCTTTCTTTTTCTGCTGCAACGCGCGCTCTCCGCTCTTTTCTAGTTTCCTTTACAGTATCTTGCTCGGCAAGTACCGTGTCTTTAAGGAGCGAATCTGTTTGTACGCTATCAACCGGCGCAACGATGGACGTCCTTTGAACCGTATCGGGTTGATTCGGTTCTTGGGCGAACCCCATATAGTGCAGTCCAACAAGAAAAAACAATAATAATTTATAATGCATTACCAGTCTAATAACTCAAGGATACGACTTAGGTCATCTTCACTATCAAAAGGAATCTCGATAGCGCCTTTACCTTTACTGTTTTTAAGGCTTAAACGCACCCGTGTTGAGAAGCGCGAGGCAAGATCATCTTCAATCTTTTGATACTGAAAGTCAAGCTGTTTGCCTACGGGATTCTTCTTGGGTTTATTTTGCTCTTGGATATTACGAACTAATATCTCGGTCATTCTTACAGAAAGCCCTTTATCTATAATCTCTTGGAATACGAAAAGTTGCTTTTCGATCTCACCAACGTTAATCAGGGCTCTAGCATGTCCCATCGAAATTTGTCCATCGCGAATCCCCGCCTGTATGACAGGAGGAAGTTTTAATAGGCGTAAATAATTTGTTACCGTCGAGCGGTTTTTACTGACACGTTCGCCGAGCTGATCCTGCTTGAGATTACACTCTTCAATCATCCGTTGAAAACTTAGAGCGACCTCTATTGCATTTAGATTTTCACGTTGAATATTTTCGATCAGCGCCATCTCGAGCATCTGCTGATCGTTCGCCGTACGAACATATGCAGGAACATCCTCAATTCCTGCCATCTTTGAAGCGCGCAAACGACGCTCACCACTAATTAACTGGTATTCATTTTTACCAACCTGCCTAACGGTAATCGGTTGGATAAGCCCTTGATTAACGATAGAATCAGCTAGTTCTTGCAAAGACTGTTCATCGAAATCGGCTCTGGGTTGGAAGGGATTAACCGCTATTTGGCTAAGTTTGATAAAGTTGATGCTACCGGCCGCAGTATTTGTCGTTTCTTTCGCTACTGGCGCTGCAGGCTGTTTGCCTTTAGAGACTTCGATATCATCTGACTGTAACAAAGCACCTAAGCCTTTCCCTAATCCCGTTTTTCTCTGTATTGCCATATTATACTGTTGCTGTTTGCGATTTCTCGATTGCTAAACCATTTTTTTGCAAAATCTCACGTGCGAGGTTTAAATAGTTTATTGCTCCTTTACAGGAAGCATCGTGCATAATCACAGAAATACCAAAGCTCGGCGCCTCACTCAACCGTGTGTTACGTTGAATGATCGTGTCAAACACTAAATCTGCAAAATGTGTACGCACTTCCTCTACCACTTGGTTTGACAAGCGTAGACGCACGTCATACATGGTCAACAAGATGCCTTCAATCTCCAAAGAAGTATTTAATCTAGATTGAACGATCTTAATTGTATTGAGTAATTTCCCTAATCCTTCAAGCGCAAAATACTCACATTGAACAGGTATAATTACCGAATCTGATGCGGTTAATGCATTAATGGTGATTAGTCCTAGCGAGGGAGAGCAGTCGATGATAACAAAGTCATAGTCGTCTTTCACCTCGGCGAGCATCTTCATCATTTTGAATTCACGCTCTTCCATATTAATCATCTCAATCTCGGCTCCTACCAGATCAATATGTGCCGGTAACAGGTCCAAATTTGGTGTTTCGGTCGCCTGAATTGCATCACGAGGATCTAGATCATTTACCAGACATTCGTAGACGCTCGATTTTATTGCCCGCGGATCAAACCCAATACCGGAAGTCGAGTTGGCCTGTGGATCAGCATCAACAAGCAACGTTTTATGCTCCAGAACCGCTAAACTTGCTGCTAGATTAATCGACGTTGTTGTTTTACCTACACCACCCTTTTGATTAGCTATTGCTATTATTTTTCCCATGAGATTGAAATCCTTTCTAAATCTAACTATCAATGATAGGCATCGTCCCCAAAATTACTCCAAAGTTACATTTCCCAATCAAAGGAAATGCTTAAATGATGTTAAAATTAGTACTTTTGACAAAAGCCCTTTTATCACTGACTAAGGTTGCTAAGATACAAAAAATAGCATTACCTCTCAATATAGGTAAGAGGCTTTTTAAAGCAAACGATATCGAATGAACTTAATAATATCTGGAACCAACAGAGAAAAGAGCAACTCTTTAAAAATTGCAAATTATTACTTACAACAGTTAAAAGCTAAGGGAGATGAGCAGTGGGAGATACTTTCCTTAACCGACATCCCACATGCACTAGCCTTCACGGACTTATACGGCAAGCGTAGTGAAGCTTTTGAACCACTACAAGCACAGATTTCCGCGGCACAGAAATTTATATTTATTGTACCTGAGTACAATGGAAGTTTCCCGGGCATTTTAAAAACCTTCGTTGATGCCTGTGCTTTTCCGGCCTCATTTTTTCATAAGAAAGCGGCTATTGTAGGGTTGTCTTCGGGGAAGTATGGAAATATACGCGGGGTCGATCATTTCACTGGCGTTTGTAACTATATGCGCATTCATGTATTGCCACTAAAAATACATTTACCCCATGTACAAAATGAGTTAGACTCGACCGGGCAGCTTACCGATGAGCTCACAGTAAAATTCGTAAACGAACAAATTGAAGAGATCATCAGATTTTAATCAGCGTCATTTCGGTGGTAAGGACATCAATTACCTCCTGAGTGAGATTTCCGCGGAATAAGGCAAGAATACACCAACATCAAATCCGGAATAATCAGTAAAAAAAACCACTATCACTACAGAAATAGTCGTATTAATTTAGTCAAAATTAACACTAATATTCAATACTACATTAATTCTAAAGTAACGAACTGATTACCATAACCAACGGTTATAGGCCATAATAGACCGTCATTTTTAGACTGTCAAATTAATGTTCATATTTGCCTTATGCCAATATTGAACAACTCTAACAATCCATCAACAGTGATCAACCGGATCACCAAGCAGATTAAAACTCTCAGTGTAATATGTATCATATTATTGATTATTATACCTGTCATAATTCATATTAAAACACCAGAGATCACTCCCAGCAAAAATAACACAGAAAAATCATCAGTAAAAATTACTAGCATTCCGGACAGCTATGAAATTCCGCCATTTGAAGAAACACCTGAGGGGAAGCTTGCCGCGTACGGCTATGATCTAATTACAAAAACCTATGCCCTTCTGGGACCGAATACGAAGCTCGCTGTCTCGGGAAACCGACTTTCCTGCACGAGCTGCCATTTAAATGGGGGCACCAAACCTTATGCAGCGCCTTATATTGGACTTACCGCATTATTTCCAATATACATTGGCCGTGAAAATAAAATAGAATCATTGGAAGAACGAATTAACGGCTGTTTTGAGCGCAGCATGAACGGAAAACCGCTAGAAGTAAATAGTACCGAGATGCGAGCCATGATTAGCTACATAAAACACCTCAGTAAAGATGTGCCTGTGGGGCAGCGACTGGCAGGGCAAGGGTTCATGGATTTGGAAGTACCAAACCGTGCAGCAGACCTGAAGCACGGCGCAATAGTTTATAAAGATGTCTGTGCAACTTGTCACGGTAAATATGGAGAGGGGCTGAAAGGTTCCTCGGGGAATAAAGACGGTGGATATATTTATCCCCAACTTTGGGGAGAGGACACGTATAATGACGGCGCTGGAATGTCTCGAATCCTGACTGCAGCGAAATTTATTAAGGGAAACATGCCTTTAGGGGTAAGTCATGACGCACCCCAACTTAGTGACGAGCAAGCGTATGACGTGGCCGCGTATATCAATAGTCAATCACGCCCTACAAAAGTAGGTAAAGAGCATGATTATCCAGATTTGTCAAAAAAACCCAAGGATGCTCCTTACCCTCCCTATAATGACAATATCACACCCGAACAACATAAATATGGACCATTTAACTTTGAATCATAAAAGAGTAATATACATAACCAACAACAAAATGACACACTACATGAAAGCAAAAATCGCCGTGGCCGCATTTATTATATTAACCACCCTAGCGCTGCCAACACAAGCTCAAGATGCAGCAAGCCAAAACAAAGCCTATACTGGAGCGCAGGCATCAGATAAAACCTATAAGGTGATCTATCAACTAGACTCGGGATCTCCCGACGTCATTAATAAAGCAATTAGAAATATTGGAAACCTGCTAAATGATCCACGTCTGTCAGGAAAATTAAAAGTCGAACTTGTGGCATTCTCTGGAGGTACTGAAGCTTTTCGCAAAGGCAGCGAATATGAACAAGGCATCAAAGGTCTATTAGAGAGAGGCGTCCGTATCGTACAATGCTTAAATACACTAAAGGAACGTAAAATCGAAAAAAGTGAGTTATACGACTTTCTCGCTTACACACCATCCGGAAACGGGGAGCTTGTCATTCGCGCCGAAGAAGGTTGGACAATTATTAAACCCTAACTAAAAAAAATGAAAATCATAAATATAACAATCCTATTTTGGTCCGTCTTATTAATAAGTACTCCACTTGCCACCCTGAAAGGGCAAGATACACATCGCTTTGACCCACCATGGAACACGCCCCCAGAAGCGGCCGTCGAATTTACAATACCGGGTATAAACAACATTCCTGATCTTTACGGAGATATTGTAAATCCGCAGCTGGTTGTATTTTTTGCAGGTAATCAATTTATGTGTATCGATGAATTACTCGCTGGTTTCAAAAAGCAACACCCCCAGATCCAGCGTATCTTTGTTGAAACCTTGCCACCAGGTATTTTGGCACGCCAAATCAAGGGCGGTTCGCTCACTATTGGAAACTTGCGTATAACGCATAAGCCCGATGTATTTGCCGCCGGCACCGACCTCATTGAATCTATGTCCGATTATTTTACCCAAACCAAAACCTATACCTACAACGGCTTAAGTCTAATGGTTGCGAAGGGAAACCCCAAGAACATTAAAGGACTCGCTGATCTGAAAGCAAAAAAGCTACGTATATCGATGCCTAATCCCGCATGGGAAGGGATTGGCAGCCAAATAGAAACATCCTACAAAAAAGTTGGAGGAACAGAATTATTACATCGAATAATGGAAGAGAAAACAAAAGATGGCACAACATATTTAACACGTATCCACCACCGCGAGAGCCCGTTGCGAATCCTGCTAAATGAAAGTGATGTAGCTCCAGTTTGGTCTTCTGAAGTAGCCTACCAAAAACTCATTGGTCACCCCGTCGAGGAAATCGCAATAAAACCAGAGCATAACATCAGAGCGGGATATATGGCTGGGCGACTGAAAGATGCACCACGCGCAGCGGTAGCAGACCTGTTTATGGATTACATGGTTTCTGAACAAGCAAAAGCCATATATCGAAAATACGGTTTCGAAACCGACTAGCGATTCAACGTTTTTTTGATTAATATTGAGTATGATAAACGTTGACTTCAAAATATTGGTATTCATCTCTGCGGCTAGACACCTAAACTTCACCCGTGCTGCCAAGGAGATGAATATATCCCAACCCGCAGTCACCAAGAATATCCAGGAATTGGAGTCTCAAGCTGGGCGGAATCTTTTTGAGCGCAACGGACACCGTATCAGCCTGACCAAGGCAGGTGAATTATTTTTAGGCCATGCCCAGAAGATCACAGCGGCATACGAAGACTTCAATTGTGAACTAGGTATAATGGAAGGCGTACTGACAGGCGAGCTTCGCTTTGGAGCAAGTACCACGCTATCTCATTTCATTCTTCCGGAAATACTGGCGGCATTCCACTTAACCTATCCCAACATCAGCCTGAATGTGCTACATGGAAACTCTAGAAAAATCGAGGACCTACTTAGTGAACATGTCATCGATTTTGGAGTAGTGGAGGGCCTTTCCGACAACGCCTCTATGAAGTATGAAATTTTCTTAAAAGACGAGGTTGTCCTTGTAACTAGGGCAGGAAACCCGAAAATAAGCAACAAAGAGTCGATCACTTCCCGGGAACTCTTAAACCTCGAATTCGTACTACGCGAACAGGGTTCAGGAACCAATGAGGTTATCCGGCAGGCGGTCGCTCATGCAGGAATTGTTTGGCAGGATTTGTTTGTAAAAGTTCATTTAGCAAGTACCGAAAGTATAAAACGGTTCTTACTTGGAACTGATTGCTTTTCCTTTTTATCTGTACATGCGGTCGCTAAAGAACTCCACAGCGGTGAGCTTGTATTGGTGGAAGTAGACAATTTTACCATGGAACGAAACTTTTATTTCGTAAGGCCTCATGGTGTGATCGGCTACCTACCTGAGGCTTTCCGCCGGTTCGCACTCAGTCGCTACACCAAAAATGGTAATTTCACTGCAGGCGACTAGCCCTGTAAAACAAATCGTCGTTCTCTCCCACTGCTCGGAGAGCAAAATAAATCCTGCCTTCGTTAAAAAATCTTACCACATCATGCCCTCTTAAGGGCAATAACTTGATAATTTGTTAACTATCATGACATGATATGTTCATATTTGTTTCCTTATTTTACAAAAAACCAATATGAAGAGAGACGTTGAACTAGTTGTTATTTCAGACGTGCATCTAGGAACATATGGATGCCGCTCAAGAGAGCTCATGCAATACCTATCATCAATTAATCCTAAAAAGCTCGTTCTTAATGGAGATATTATTGATATCTGGCAATTCCGAAAGAGTTATTTTCCAGACTCCCATCTTGGTGTCTTGAAATATATTTTAGATCTGGCCTATCAAGACTGCGAGGTAACCTACATCACAGGTAACCACGATGAGATGCTTCGCAAATTTGGAAAAATGCAATTTGGCAATATCTCTCTTACCAACAGATTATTGCTGGAATTAAATAAAAAAAAGGTATGGATCTTTCATGGTGATGTGTTTGATGCTTCCATACAACATACCAAATGGCTTGCCAAGCTCGGCGGCTGGGGGTATGACCGATTGATCCAATTGAATAACATCATCAATTGGGTGTTAACAGGCCTAGGTAAAGAGAAATACTCCCTATCCAAACAAATAAAGAATTCCGTAAAGAAGGCTGTACGCTTCATCAGCGATTTTGAAGAAACCGCTTCGCATTTAGCAATCGAGAACCGATATGATTACGTCGTATGTGGACATATCCATCAGCCGCAGATGCGTACGATTGAAACCAAGAAAGGGAGCTGCGTTTATCTTAATTCGGGAGACTGGATCGAGAATCTGAGCGCGCTGGAATATAATAATGGCGAATGGTCAATGTTCTATTATGAGGAACAGAAACATGGCCTGGGCGAATACAAGGAAAGTGCCGCAGCCTTCCGTAGTAATGTAGAGCAACTGCTGCACAATATAATTAACGAAAAACAATAAACTCGCTTAAAAGATCGTCTCATTTTCACGAACCCCTCTCCGCAGAGCGGGACATGCTTCACGTGTTACTAGTAACATAGCCAAGCATATATTCCTGAAACTTTTCATAATATACCTGATAAGAGGTTATCAGTCCATTTTTTGTGAGCTCAAGCGTCATCACCCCCTGCGGCTTGTATACAAATGGTAATATACGCATATTCTCTAAAAAGGAAACACCTTTATTACCCTGTAATTTATATACCGCTTCTTTAGCACACCAGCAAGCATAAAGCTGCTCGAGATTTCCCTCAGCAATAAAATTAAGCTCCTCTGGGGTAAGAAATTTCTCCTTGATACGCAAAATTTTCTCTTTCACAATCTCCAGGTCTAAGCCGCATGGACCCGTGTTAGATATTAACACGCCTGCGTAATCATACGAATGGGTTAAGGAAATTTCGTAAGGATAATCCGGTAGATAGGGTTTACCATTTTTGTCCGAAGGGCATGAAATATAATTATCGGTATGCAATAAATAACGTAACAGCACACGTGTTGCAAGCCAGTGTAGCGTACGCTTACCCTTACTCATTCGCGCCAATTTCGCACACTCCTCATTATTGAGTTGCAAACGAGCTGTCAGCTCTTGTTCGGTTTCTTCAATTTTCCAAATTGCAAACTTGGTTCCTGCCTCAAGCTCCCGTAAATATACCAATGCCATTATTAAATGTAAGAACTAAATACGAAATCTACAACAGACCCAATTTTGGGCCTCCATAGACTCGAAGGAGCCATCCTAAATAAAAGTTGTCTGAATAGAACCAATAATGTATTTTTGACATCCTGCTTTCAATGAACC
>JAALOO010000777.1_pt1 | contig 26406 bp, 17 predicted proteins | sample 7257641 | NCBI WGS metagenome assembly JAALOO01 (sample SAMN14085613, study PRJNA598686) | mite metagenome | biome: ENVO:01001000; feature: ENVO:01001002; material: ENVO:01001226; isolation source: single female mite from University of Michigan culture on fish food culture... ...
AGAGAGAGAGAGAGAGAGAGAGAGAGAGAGAGAGAGAGAGAGAGAGAGAGAACTGTCCAGCGATAGTGTACAATTGGCGCGATTGATGCGTGGACACTAACCTGACGACTCCAGAAACCAGAGAGAAGAGAGGGCGAGAGAAAGAGAGGATGTCCAACAATGGCCAGGCCAGGAGTTTATTGCGGAGGATGAGCAGCCTATATATCAAAGAAGGGAAAGAAAGGAAAGAAAAAGAAAGGTAGGGTTCAATTAGAGCAGGTAAAAACTTGGAAGGATGGACTCGGAAGGAAAGAAAGAAGGAAGGAAAGATGTATCATGGGAATGGGCCACTCTTGTCCATCTTTGTTCCAGTTTGCAGTCCGCACCGTTTGGACTTGCTAGTCAAAAATACTGCAAAGAGGAGCCCAAATGAATGGGCTCAAAAGGCTGCATCATGCCTGACAAATCTGCAAAAAAGAAAGCCAGCTACTACCTTACAACCATAGGGAGAGAGTAATAATGATCATCATAATCATCTGCACGCTAATAACCGGTTGACGGCGAATTATCTTCTCCTTCCTCTTCGTCTTCTGGCACATTTGAAATATCCGCTCAGCTGGGCCTTCTTCGGTACAGAAGTGCACTAGACGTCATTAGACGCATAAGAAGCAGAAGAGCACAAACAACACACACAGACACACACAAAGAAAGATAGACTGACACTACTAAATCAGGCGAGCCAAAATGAGGAGCTCGCGCTTGTTGCGATTATGATGATTGTGTGAAAGCGTTTGTAGATCCATCTTGGAATACATAGCTGTAGCTGTGTAGTATAGTGAAATTATTATTTCGCCTGCCTGCCTGCCTAGCAAATGATACACATCAACTGTCTGGCTGGACAACAACAACTAAGTAGAAGAAGAAGAAGAAGAAGAGGTGGCTATCACTGTTACCTGAGACGAGCTTTACCATTATATGCGCTAATTAGCAATTGTCCACTGCTTGGCTGCAAATTATATTTTTTCGAAATGCATAAAAAAGCAAGAAAAAGAAGGCTCCACTCACACACTGATTGGGTGGCGAAGAAGAGGCAGCAAATGGGATCAGCAGGAGAACGAGAGCGAGATAACAACTAACTTACGTTTGTTTGTTGTTGTTGGCCGATTAGATTGCACTGCCTGATAAGAGCCTGCCTTTGCGACACTTTGATGTTGATGATCTTGATGCGATAAAAGTTGGCGGAAAAGAGAGCAGATTAGCTGTGCCGCTGTGAGTTCGACACCAAATCCTAAAACAGGAGAAAAGAACGAGGATTAGTGCGAATTCTTTACTATCCCAAAAGTTTTATAACTTCAAAGTTCAAACTTCAACAAACCTCGATCCGAAGAATTCGAATTTCGAAACGAGAAAAATATTGGCGCGATGCAGTGCTGTCCTCTTTGAGGGAAAAAGTGGCGGTTGAAAAAAATGCGGATTTTTTTTCGGAAAACTTTTTGATGCCGGCGTCCCTTCATAGAGGACGTACACCAGCTGCACGCTTGTTCTGCTGCTGCTGCGGCTTTGTTGTCAGCCGCTGACTCCGTCGCTTTCTTCACAGATTCCAAATTCGGCGGTTACTTTTTTTTCCACCCGATTCCCTGCAGACAGGTGCCCGGAAACTGAGAACCTTGAATTAACTGATATTCCAACCTAGTGTGCACTGACGGTGATTGTTTCACTGCTGACAGTCATCTGCCACTAACACTCAACATGCTCATCGTCGACTGTAAGTGTTCTCGGGTGTTTTGGTTGTTGTTCTATTTGGCACTTTTCATTTTTACATTCTATTTTTTTTGCTTTTCAGGTGCCACCAGCAGCACGCTGCAGGAGCTGAAGACGAACAAGAGCTCCGGCGTGTACTCCTACGATGAGACGGACAACTTTCAGTCGGTCACCTGCAATCGCTACATTGTTTGGTAAATATAGTTTCTATTCCTTTACTTTTTCCCGCCTTTATTGCTTTTTCAGAAAGTAAAACAACTGATTTTTAATCTTTTTCTTCTCTTTCTCTTTGACCATCTCCAGGCGAACCTGCGATGACATCCTCGAGCTGAGCGAGCACTCCCTGAACAAGAACCTCATTGACTCGGTGCTGAAGATTCAGTTCAAGAACACGCTCATCCTGCCCAGTGGCGTGTCGATCCACGAGACGGCCGACCGGATCTACGTGCTGGTCACCACCTTGGTGTCGGCGCACCGCTTCGCCTTTACTCATCCCAATAAACTGGTAAGTTTGGTTTTTGGCTCTTTGTTTGGAGAACCAGTCGGGGATCAATAAACGGAAAAAATACAAACTTTTGTCAGGCCGCCATCTAGCGGAATTTAGTAAAAAACATACTATCTAACCAAACAACAGCTCGGCCGCCGAAAGCCGCGGAAATCATCAAATTCTTTGTTTTCTCATTTTCTACTTTCCACTTTTTTGCAGCTGACCAACCCGAGCGGCATCTCCGCCGCCTACTCCATCTTCCACCATGTGCCGGTGGACAACTCCGCCGGAAATAGCTGTCAGCTGCCGAGCGCCGGCTCCGGCGGCGTCGGCACCACCAGTCTGGGCTCCTCCTCCTCCTCGCCGGCCTTCCTCGCCAGCTGCTCCTGGATCAACAAGCACCTCGAGGCGTACTTCGTGGTGTCGAAGAACAGCGGCTCGCTGCAGGTGATCAAGCTCCCGCCGCCCTTCTCACCTTCATCATCATCATCAGTCTCCGGTGGTGACATTGCCGAGCAGCTGCCCAAGGTGCACACCATTGACCTGAAGCAGAACAGCTTCATCGGCAGTGCGATGAGCCTCATCACGGGCTTTGTGCCGGCCTTCAAGTAAGTTCTGCTTTGAAAAAAGCTGTTTTATACTAACTTCTTTTTCCCCTCTCTCTATAAAAACAGGAGCACCTCAAGCGGGGAAGAGGCGGCCATCAGCCTGCTCTCCTACAGCACCGCCGACGACGACCTCATCTACGCCCTCTGCAGGGACGGCCACATTCGGGTGCTCTCCCTCAGGCGGCAGGAGGTGCTCATCGTCCACAGTCTGCTCGGTAACCAGCAGCTGCTGCAGGCGCAGATGCACGGCGGCGGTGGTGGTGGTGGAAGCAGTGGAAGCGGAAGCGGAAGCTCTTCAGCTCGAGACGTCGGAAGCAGCAGCAGCTCCGGATCAGCCTTTCAAAGCGGCCACAGCCGGCGAAAGCCCACCGCGATGAAGCTGTGGTGGCACGACGACGACGACACCGACACCGGCTCGCCGCTGCCCAACCTGGTGGTCTACCTCAGCGGCGGCCGCCACCGCTCCTTCTACTTCTTTGAGACGATCATTCGCCAGACCAATTCCTCCTCCTCCTCCTCATCAAGCTCTTCAAACCATCATCATCATCAGAGCCTCAGCTCCTCGTACAGCGCCACGCACACCGTGGCCCACCACCAGACCGCCCCGCACCTCAAGTTCCTCCTCGAGGTGGTGGCCGGTGACGAGCAGGAGCTGGTCGACTACCTGGTGGCGGGCAACCAGCTGTGGGCGCTCTGGCAGGCGAATGACACCTTCAGCCTGCAGTACTACTCCATCGAGGAGTCGTACGCCAGTCAGGGGGCGGTTGCTGGGAACAGCGGAGTCAACGGAGGTAGCGTCCACCCCCCGCTCGAATGGATGCCCGTCCTCGCCAATGTCAACGCCCCGCCGGAGATGGACGCCCGCTGCTCGTCGGACAACTCGCGGGAGTACTTCCTGCGGGAGATCTTCTGGCGGGGCAGCTTCAGCCTGACGGCCATCGCCAAGGCCATTGCCGTCTCCAACCGGGTGTCCATTGAGGAGTTCGGGGAGCAGGAGGACGGTGGCAAGGTCGGAGGCAGCATTCTCAGCCCCTCGAATCTGAAGATTGACACGCTGATGCGCGACGCCATCAACCTCGTCGACGGGCTGATTCGCTCGCAGATGGACCACCTTCAGTCGTCGAACAGTGGCGGCGCCAATGGCGGCGACGGCATTGCCAACGTCGAGTTCACCGTGGAGCAGTACACCGAGCTGGAGTACAAGGCCTGGGACGACCTGTACGCCTTTGTGCTGGGCTACCACCTGGAGGAGAGTCGGCCGCTGTCCATCTTTGCCGACGTGAAGACCGGGGCGAAGGGCATCGTCCGCCAGGGGCGGGTGGAGTTCATTCCCGCCCTGGAGCCCTTTGACGAGCTGATTGACTACTACTTTCTGCTGTGTCGCGATCCCTCGCCTAATCAGAGCTTGGATTTGATTAATGGTAAGTGGGGTGGGGGTTTTTTGTTTATTAGTAAATGGAATTTGACTATTTTTTACCCTTTTCCTTTCCACCTAGACCCAGCCCTGGACTACCGCCTGAACACGCTGATGGCGAAGCTGGAGCGGCGGATGCGTTCGCCCGTTTCCGCCGGCCTTCTGCAGCAGTCGATTCGCGAGCTGCTGGCCGCCATGTCCGTCATCAGCCGCTCCCTCAGCGAGGACGACCTCCTCAACTTTGCCGCCCTCATGAGCCGCATCAGCAGCTTCAGCAGCAAGACGCAGCAGACGCTGTCGGACATTGCCAAGCTGATAGCGGAGGACCACCTCCTGCCGGAGATGAGCGGCCTGGCGGAGGGAGGTGTGGGCGGTGGCCTGGGCAGCTCGGGTGGCCAGGACAGCTCGTCCATCGACGACTTCTTCAGCCGCTGTCCGATGGTGGCGGAGGCGATCGCCGTCCTCCTCGCCCACCTCAAGTTCGACTTTGTGGCGCCGGACTCGGCGGCGGCCTTTCCCTTTAACCAGTCGCCGCACCACCACTTCCTGTTGGCGATGAACAACAGCTGTGAGGGCTGCGAGGAGGACAGCAGCGAGGATAGCAATGACAGCGGCGGCGGCGGCGTGGGCGTTGCCAGCAGCACCGCTGGCGGAAGTTTATTAGGCACCGGAAACGGCGGTCCTCATTGGAAGATGGCCGAGGCGCTCCAATCGAACATCAACCCCCTCTTCATCAGCCTGCTGGCCAGCCGCACCGGCCTCAACTTTGTGGTGGGCACTGTGGCGCGGGTGGTGGCCGGCCGCTATCGCTTCTGCCGGGACCTCTTCCTCTTTCAGTACTTCCTCAACAAGTTTCGCCTCAATCTGCGCGCCGACTGCATGACGAAGATTACGGCGATTGAGGCGGACACCATACCCAACACGACGCAGCTGCTCTTCTCGCTGGACTACCTGAACTGGGCGGCCAGCACGCCGATGGTCAATCCGGGGCTGTGGTGGAGTGCGCTTACCGGTGGTGAAAACCAATCATCAACATCTTCTAATACCACCACCACCACCACGATCGTCACTGCGGCCAGCGGAGGAGCGCACAGTCCGCCGAAGAGCAGTCTGACGACGGTGAAGCATTCGATGGTTTCCGGTGGTGGAAGTTCATCCATTGGCGGCGGAAGCTCCGCTGCAGCCCTGTCAGCCCTCGAGAACACCGAACTCCTCTCGGTGTTGGAGCTGCGCGAGTACATTGACCTCAATCGACTGGGCATTCTCTCCCACAGCACCACCTTCTACGACGCCTATCCGCAGTGCACGGTGCTGCACTTCTTCATCGCCTTCAGCGGCGGCATCCTCACCCGGCGGCTGCTGTCGTACAAGCTGGCGACGCAGTACGGCGGCGACCTGGGCGCCATCTTGGCCGGCGGTGGGGATGATAGTGAAAGCGGTGCTGGAAGCGGCGGCAGCGACATTTGGCGCCTCATCGTCACCAGCTACCTCTCCTCGGTGGGGCAGCTGCTGTGGCCGCTCGCTGAGGGGCAGCTGAAGCTGGCGGAGTTCCTCCTCGGCGTCGGCCAGTACGACCTGCTGGAGCGGCTGAACCAGCGCCTGCACTGGTGCATGGAGCAGTCCTTCTCGCGGACCTTCCTCAAGGGCGTCGTCTCGCTGGTGACCGGCGAGGGGCAGAAGGCGATCCGCCACCTGGAGCAGGCGCTGCACGGCGTCGACCACGAGGCCTTTCTGGCGAAGATCTTCGCCAAGCGGGTAAGAGACCTTATCGATCTTATCGACTTGTGTTTTATTTCAACTTTTCTAACCTCTTTTCCCCCTTCTTCTTCTTTACAAGGCCGCTCGCAAGGCGCCGGAGATTCGAAGCTTTGAGCCGCAGAGCCGTGGCTCTGAAACAGGCGGCGATGACCTACTGGCAAAGGGAGCGCACAGCGAGGATGGAGATGAGGAAGAAGAGGAGGACGTTCAGCCGAACGCCCGCACCGTCTACCGCTACTACAACAAGCTAATACAGCTCTTCAAGCGCTACTCCTCCCCCGACTACGTCATTCAGCTGGTGGAGGTCGCCCTGATTACCCTCAGCCCGGAGACCGACCCCGAGGTGGAGGAGCACCACAGCTCGCTGCAAAGTACCCTCTTCGCCTGCTACCTGCAGCTGGGCGCCGTCGAGCAGGCGTACAATGCGATGATGGGCAACGGCGACGGGGAGCAGCGGCGCATCTGCCTGCGCCAGTTTATACTGGCCCTCTGCGAGGCAGGCGACACCGCCTCGCTGGTCAGCTTCAACTACCAGGGCCTGGAGGAGGAGTTTGTCGGGATTCTCGAGTCGAAGGCGAGGACCTCGGGGGCGGCGGTGGCGGCGGCGTCGAGGTTCTACAGCGGAGGGGGATTGAGCAAGTTTTATCACCCCCATCACCCTCACCACCAGGACGCCTTCTCGACGGCCAGCCGGCCCTCGATGACCACCAACACCTCGAGCTCATTCACCACCGGAGCGGACTCCTCGTGTTACCCGTCACCGTCATCATCATCATCCCCACCACATTCTCAGCCCATCAACTACCACCACATTCTCTACAGCTACTTCATTCAGGTGCACCAGTACCGGCGGGCGGCGCAGGCGATGTACGACTACTACCGGCAGCTGAGGCTGGAGGGAGCTAATGGCTCCGGTGGTGGCGGCGGTTTTGGAGCCAACACCACCGGAAGTACCACCGACCAGCAGCTGGAGCTGCTGCAGAAGCAGGCGGAGGCGCTGCTGATTGCCCGCAACTGCCTGAAGCTGGTCGAGCCCAGCGCGTCCTACGTGAACAAGAATGGAGGCGGCGGCAAGAGAGCTGAGACGGCTGGAAACCAGTCTGCCTCTGCCTCGCTGAAGCGCAAGTACAGCATTGTAAGTGCTCAATATTTTCAAAAAGTGGTTTTTTAAAGTTTTGCTAACCTTTTTCGCACTCTTTTTAGGACCAAACAACTGAGACCTCCTCCTCCTCCTCCTCACCACCCCCGGATCCGAACATCGACGAGGAGGCGCTGTGGCGCGAGTACGAGCTGGTCAGTGCCCGTCACCGGCTGCTGCAGCGCAACGCCAAGGAGTACGCCATTGCCGCCACGCTGCTCAGCGCCGAGGAGGCGGTCACCTTCTGCGTGGACGCCTGCCTCTACGAGGCCGCCCTCCGCCTGAGCACCCTCTTCCGCCTGCCGCTGGAACCGGTCTTCGGCGGCATGGCCTCGAAGTACGTGCAGCTGCTGCACGGCGCCTACAACCACCGCCGCATCGACGACGACATGGTCCTGGCGCTGTTTGAGGGCGCAGAGATGGGCGGCGGGGGCGGGGCCGGTGGCCAAGGCTACGGATCGGCCTCCGCCTACGGCTCGAACGCCGTTGACCCGCTGACCTCGCCCTCGCTGCAGCAGCCGCCCACTTCTGCCACCACCATCAACAGCGTCAACGTCGACCTGCTGGACATCTTCTACGAGAATGGGTCCAATGTGGCGAAGAGCTCCTTCATCAGCTACTCGACGCTCTCCGTGTGCGACCGCATGTGGCACCTGGTGATGCACTACCTGGAGCGGTACGAGACGGCGCCCGCCTCCAGCTCCCGGCTGATGAGGAAGGTCGCCGAGGTGCTGCTCTCCAACGGGGTCATGCTGCCCGCGTCGCTCTCCAAGGTCTATCAGGTAAGCTGTTGATAAGGGGGTTGTGCTGATAAGTGTTGATAAGTGTGCTAACTATTCGTTTTGTTTGCCTCAACATTTTCTGCAGAAGGTAAACTGCCCCGAGCTGATTCGCCTGCTGATGAGCTACAACTTTCTGGCGGAGGCGACCGCCGTCTCCCTCGACTACATGAACGCCTTTATGGGCCACGGGCTGGAGTACTTTGACATTAAGGTAAGGGATAAAAGAGTTTGGAGTTTCATCATCATCATCATCATTTTGAGTCTCTAATTTTTTGTTCAAATTTTTTTTTCTGTCAAAACAGCACTCCCTCTACCCGAACTGCCCGCCGCTGTGCATTCCCCTGCACATCTTCAACTGCCTGCTGAAGATTCTCCGCGAGGAGAGCGAGGAGAGCAAGCTGGAGCAGTGGCAGAATCGACTAGCCACCGAGGACACGGCTGAGTCGATTCTTGGTGGTGGGGCCTCTTCGGTGGACGACTATGGACTGGCCGAGGAGAGGATCGACTATGAAGAGGTGGGTGTTTTGCTTTTGTTTTTGTTGACTTACTTTTCCCAATTTTAACCTTTTTCTCTCATTACAGCTGTACAAGAAACTGTCCCAGCGAAAGCAGAAGCTGCAGGAGGCGATCACCAATTATTCGAGTTGAAGAAGGTTGAGCAGTTTTCCAAAAAAGGAAGAAAGGGAAAACAAAATCACCTAAGTGCCCTCATGATTTCATTGCCATTTCCAAAAAAAACTGTCAAATCCCAACAATCCCTAAAAAATTTAATTACTAACTGATAGTGATAATAATAATAATGAGGTATAATGCTCTTATCAATGATACTTGTTCGACAATTTTAAAAATCGATAATTCACCTTCAATCGGCGGCGGCCTTAAAACGCTTCATTTGTAGATTCTCTAAAAGGGAAAAGTCGGCTTTCTCTGCCTGCTAAAATTAGCTTCAAACGACTCCAAATGACCTAAGCAGGCAAAACCTACTAAACAGTACCCGATCTTGCAACTTTGTGCTTTTTAATTAAATTCTTATGCCCTTTTGCGCTTTATTGATTTAAATGCCGCAGATGATCGTGGTGGTGGTGGTGACTGACTGACTGACTTGTGTATGATCACACTACCATGGCAATAAAAAAGTATACCTCACTCTCAATTTTCTGTTCACATGTGAGTCATGTTTTTTTCAGCGTTGACATTTCGGGTAATGAGTTTCACCAGCCTTTACTGCGCATTCCTCTGCAGAGAGTAGTCTCTGTGTGAGCTCAGTCTGCTCTAAATATAAAAAATGCTCGACAAGCTTTCGTGATGACAAAAATCAATTTGCCGCAAGTTAGTAAGTTCTGACGAACTGCCGAACTAGAGGAAAGGAGAAAAGAGAATCGAAGTTAAAGAAGACACAGAAGTGCAAGAGAAGTACATTTGAAGTAGTATAAAAAGCTGAAGCGGCCACAGAAATCTTCGGTAGTGTTGTGTGGCACTAAAGTGCAGTACTCTCTTTCTCGCTTTCTCATTTTCCAGCAGTTTAAGTTTACAGTCTGTCTTCTGGCTCATTAAACTGCCAACCAACCAACCAACCAACCATCTGACTCGGGCAGAACCAAACACGACTTTGTACAACACACTTTTTGCTCACACTGATTCGCCTCATCGCCATCAGCATCAAACAAACCGGCAAACACCAGAAACATCAGCATGTCAGAGTGGAAAAGCGAGAAAAGTAAGCGCACCTGTTTTGCTATCTATTGCTTTTTTTATTTTTCACTAATTTTTCTCATTTTCTCACGATCCTTTCCTTTCGTTTTACCAGCCAGCCGAAAGGGAGGACGAGGACGAGCTTGTGGAGGTCACCAGGAGAATGAAGCTGTCTACTACAATGAAAGAGGAGGAGGAGGAGATGAGATTAACCAGATTTCACAACAGCAACAGCAAAGTCGAAGCGGCTTTTCCCCTCGAGTCGGTGGTTTTAATCAAGCAAGCAGTGGACTGCATCAGCAGCCAATGCCCAGCTCGGTGGAGCACAAGGCCCTGGTGGTTCGACCCAGGACTCAGGACTGTTCACCCACGCCCACATCTGCTCAACTCAGCTCTCTTCAGCTTCAGCAGCAGCTGAAGACGTTTCCGGTGCTGGCCAACTTCTACCGCATCGCCGTATCGGACATTGTCGTACAGCACTACGATGTGGCCATTTCGGTGGTGAAGAGGAAGATAAAACCGCAGCCTCAATCGACGCAGCCAAAGCAGTCGAAGCAGAAAGTCTCAAAGTCTCCTGAACCGGTAGTTTCAATGGAAAAAGGGGCGGTAAAGGTAGAAAAGGCAGTTCCAGCGGCGGCGGCGGCGGCCGACGACGACGACCAAAAGGCGGACCTCTTTGTCAAAAAGTTCTCCTCCGAGGTCTTTGCCGCCTTCCAGAAGGATCACCCGGGCTACTTTACGAATAGCAGCAGCAGCAGCAGCCTCATCTACGACGGCCACAAGGCGCTGTACTCGGTCCGCCTGTTGCCCATTCCACCAGAGCAGGAGTTCCTGCAGAAGGTACCGCTGGGTATTCAGGGGCAGGAAAAGACCTTCAAGGTGAAGATCAAGCACGTGGAGAGCATCGACCTCTCCCAGGCGGCGGCCTACTTCCGCCGCCAGGTGAGCGAAATTCCGGAGCGCGTCTTCACCGTCCTCGAGATCATCTTCCGGCGGGTGATCACCGACGCCGGCTACACCACCTACCAGCGGAAGTACTTTGACCTGAACGGCGGCGCAAAAGAGGAGGGAAAAAATAGTGGTCAAAATAGTAGCCAATTTCGCGCCTTTGACTTTGTCCGCGGCTTCCTCTGCGGCGTCTGCCAGACGGAGTTTGGCCTCGCCCTCAACGTCCACTTGAAGGCCACGGGAATCATCAGCAAGTCGTACAGTCGACTGGACCACCTGGTCGCCTCGCTGATTGAGCTTCCACCGGGTCGATCCCTTGAAGAGGCAATGCCCCTCGGTGAGGCGCTTCTGCGAAGGGTAAACGAGAACATCAAGAACCTGGCCATCTCCGTCTGCCACACCCACCTCAGCTACAAGGTGGCCAGGCTGAGCACTGAAACGCCCGAAACCTTCACGTTCGACTACAAACCAGAGGACGACGGGTCTCCGGTGCAAAAGATCTCCAACTTTGAGTACTTCCGCCTGAAGTACCCCAAGGTGAAGATCAGCCCGCGGCTGCCGATGGTCCTCCTGACGGCGAAGAAGGGCACGCACATGCCCCTTGACGTCTGCCGTCTGAAGGACGTCCACTTCCTCAGCACGAAGCTGCTGAAGGACCAGGAGGTGCAGGCACGCCTTCTCTCCTTCTCCACGCTGGAGCCGAAGATCTACTTCAACTCGGCGAATCAGATTGTGGGTCGAATCGGCGGGAGGACCGAGGATCATCATCATCGCAGCAAAAATGAGAAGGTAAAACACGACTTTGGCCTGGAGGCCTTCAGCCTGGCTGCAGTTCGCCTCAATGCCCATCAACTGAGTGAGCCCAAGGTTTTTGGGGCTAAACCTTCGGAACGCTACGTCCAGCCGAAGAAGGAGGCGATCAACTTTGTGGTGCTCTGTTTTGATCCACAGGTCAAGCGGGACCAGCTGGACCTCTTTGTCTTCCAGCTGGCAGCCGCCGGGGAGGCGGTGGGGCTGAAGTTTTCGCCCGCCCTCAGGCGGTCCACCATCATCAAGGAGGGCGAGGTGAGGTGCGCCGATGATGTGCGGGCGGTCTGTGAGAAGAAGGTCAAAAACACTGCCGGGCTAGATATCGCCTTTGTGGTCTTTCCGACGAGTAAGTTTTTGAAAATGAGAGGTTTTTCGACTTTGTTTCTAAATCTTCTCTTTTCCTCCCAACCAGAGCTAAAGGGCTACCGCAATGCGAGTGGCGGCACTAACACCTCTGAGATCTACAACACCGTGAAGCACGTCTTTGACCAGAAGCTGGGGCTGATGTCGCAGGGCATCAACTCGCGTCACGTCATCTCAGAGCGGGGCCCTCCGAAGGGCTACTTTGGCAATCTGTTGTTGAAGGTAAGAAAAGAAAACGAAAAAAAGATCAATAGATCATAAATTAACACCTACTTTTCCGGGTTTTAGGTAAACGGCAAAACGAGCGGCATCAGCACGGCCATCGCCGAGAGCACGCTGAACAGCATCAACGGGCTGAAGCCCGACTCGACGATGGTCGTCGGCGTGGACGTGTACCACCCTGGCTCCACTGATGAGGTGCAGTCATCGATTGCCGCCGCCATTGGCTCCTACGATAAGGGGTTCACACGGTACAGCGCCAGCATTAGGGTCCAGAAGAAGGAGAACAAGGACCGGGAGATGATTCTGCAGATGGAGGAGATGGTAAGGAATACAGATTTTTAAAACAGATTTTCTAAACAAAAACTCTTTTTTTTAAATAGATGAGCGAACTTCTTCAGCAGTACAAACGACAGAATGGAGGTCGCTTCCCCACCGCCATCTTCATCTTCCGCGACGGCGTCTCCGAGGGACAGCTGGAGAAGCTCCGAACCATTGAGCTGAAACAGATTGAGGCGGCTGTGGGCAGGGTCATTGGGTCCACGAAGACGCCCACCAAACTGTCGCTGATTTGCGTGCAGAAGCGCCACCACTGTCGCTTTGCCCTCACTGAGGAGCGTTTTATTCCTAGCGGAAAAGGTCAAGCGAGGCCGACGAGCAATGTGCCCCGGGGCACGGTGGTCGACTCGATGATCGTCGATCCGGACAATGAGGAGTTCTACCTGGCCAGCCATGAGAGTCCTCAGGTAAATATTGGCACAGGTTTTGATAAGCAAAAGCTTGCTCTAATATTTTGTTTTGTTTAGGGAACTACCAAGCCGACAAAGTACATCAAGATTCGCGATGACCTCCACCTGACGATGCCCAATCTGCAGAAGTTCTGCTACCTCGCCTGTCACCAGTGCGTTCGCAATCGAAACTCGATCAGCATTCCGACGGCAATTCGCTACGCCGACCTCTGTGCCTACCGGTACTCTTTATTATTTACTAACAAAAATGATTTTTCTGTTTTATACTAAAACTTGAAATCTTAAATCCAAAATAGGAGTGGACTTCACATCAAAACGATGAACTCCACGTATGCGCACATCAAGGAGCCGGCGGAGCGAGAGCGGAAGATCATCAGCGACCTCAATCAGGTGATCAAGGTGGACGGGCGGTTGCAGCACACCTTCTACTACTGCTGAAAGCGGGAAAATATGAAAAATTGACGGAACTTGACAAACACACAGTTTGCCCGACGATTCTGCACCAAAGTAGCGTAGTATTTCAGAAAAAAATGTTCATTTGTACTCATGACTCATCAGCCACTAGAACAATTGGAACCGCTGTAAGTCACCAATTCAAGCTAAATTACATATTTTGGCAGCTCAGAGTTCACTTCTGGCAAAATTAAGTTAGCAGCACAACAAGCAGCATTGAGAACATGTCACTTTTTCTGCAGTGCTCTTTCAAATAATGGCATCCCTCTTCACTTTACTACTACCACCACCACCACTACCACACTGACTAATGACTTGTTTACATAACAACAACAAACTGTTGATGGTCGCTTGGCAGTTGGAGGGACACTGCCGAGCGAGGGGAAAAGCATTGCACCCCACAACAACGAGAACACACACACATACCAAAGCAAAGCAGAGCGATTTCACTGCCGGTGCAGTGAATGGCTGCAGTGGAAATGAAGTGATCACTAGTACTATTACTAGTACTAGTGCTGCTGAGACAATTAAAGTCGGGGAGAGTACTGTGCTCTAAAGAGAGAAAGAGCAAAAGTGAAAGTGAGAGTGAGTGTTGTGTCGGTATTGCCTTCCCCAGTTGTTCTGACCCATTACGATTGCTCAAGCTCTAAGCAGAAGGAGCAGGAGGAGGTAATTCGAGCTAGAATCGACTCTACCATTGCTAAGGACTGTCTGCTGTCTCTCGCTCATTCAGTGAAAACTCAGTGATCAGAACAGTGATCACTACCAAACACTTCGCAACGAAAGAGAATAAACAAGTGTCACTGAAGACAAAATCCGATTTAAAATCATTGAAACATGTTCTGCGGTTGGCTGTTTTGCTGCTCCCCACGCCGGGGCCGTTTTGACCTAAACCGGAAAAGCATTCCCAATGTCATCATGACCAAGGAGTTGGTCAGCTTGCCCAGTTGGTCTGAGGCAAGTTTGGCAACCGAAGAAAAGGAGGAAAGTGAATTGAGCTCTACCAAAACCAAACCACCTAATCACATTTCACCACCGCCACCACCGCGGATTGACCGTCAGCCAGTGCAAATGATGACATTTCCGCCTCGAAGCCAGCTCGAAGTTTCTCAACGCCCAGTATCGTTTCTAGCCCATCAGCCGCTGCCCACTTCTCAGCTGCATACCTTCTACCAGTGCTACAACCAGTCGGGCCGGAACATTCCCGTCCATCCCAATGTGATTTACATTCCCAGCTATCATTGACACTGTTTGGTTCTTTCATTGACACTCTGTTCTTTCATTTATTTATTTCATTTTTATCGCTCATTCTAAATCTCAGGAAAACTCTTTTTCTCTTTCTCTATACTCTCAACCCTTGTTTTGCTTATTGAGCAAACACTTTTGATACCTTCACTTTTTTTCAGCTTTTAAAATTTGCATGTTTTATGATTCAAGCTTTTTTTGCTGTTGTTGTACTTTTGCCACCTGTGCCACTGCAACTGCAAAAGCGCTCTCATGTTTCTTCTTCTTTGTACAGCTGCTCATTTGTTGCTCACTTTGTGTTTGCACAATGCAAACAAAACGATGTAAAATGTGTCTAATAAACCCAAAGTATTTTTTGTTTTTATAAAAATCTTTAACTGCATTAATTTAATTTAGGTTTCCCACCTTTCCTGATTACAATCAATTACAATTATTGGGTATGGTCTACTAATCTTCATCATCGTTTTAATTTTGATGCACTCTGTTGTTCTCGTTTTAATTAAGGGCAAATTGGTTTCTTTGACTGATAAAAGACAACAGCAATATTGTTGGCTTCCATTTATCAGCTTTTATTGTTTTATGCCAACGAGTCAATGCTCTTTTAAATAGTTTTGCCTACAAAAATACTTTCAGCTCGTTTGCAATTATTATTGCAGTAAATTCAAGTTGCTATTAAACCGTTCATCCTTTTACCAAGCACAATACTTTTTGCATTGACAGTGAAACCAGTTAGCAGTTAACTGTCAACGGAACAAGTATAAAATAAATCTTTCAAATAGGCAATGAGCAAAAAAGTGTTAAGTAAGAAAAAACAGGCACTAAATATAAAGCACCGAACATTGTTCAAGGATCTTTTAAACAAAACAAAACAAAAATTACAAAAGTTTCAGCAAATTATATTTGCATATTTGAAGCTGTTGAAGCTAAACGCCAATCACAGAGCTGTGCACTGTTGTGCCGCTGCAACCTTGGCATTGCACTGCACAGTTTCCTTCAATTGCCAAATGTACAGTTTATGTACAGTGGCAGTTTTATGTACAGAAGAAGCCACTGTTGGCTGTCATTATTGGCCATTCACCTGGGCTGTGCACAATGCTTCATCACCATCTTCTACTCTACTGTTGGTTCATCAAAACTTTTTTCTATTTCCTATTTGCCATCACCGCCGCCTGCACAATCATCCTCATCATCATCATCAGCCGGCGACCCACTGACAAGGACACTTGCGGCGGCGGAGTAGTCTTATGATTAAGTAGACGCCTCTTTCTGAAGTTTGCTGCAGCAGCAGCGGCATTCATCGACTGATGCTGACAAGCATCAGTGCACACAGGCAAAGGATGGAGGACTGTACCTGTACCCAAAACCTCTCTTTCTCTGTTCACTTTCTGTTTACTATCTCTTTGGGTTAGTAGTGTGTGGTATCTGCAGCGGCAGCGGCAGTAGTTAGCATCAAGGTCAGTTGATTGCTGCCGCTGCAGCAGTTGTGATTGTCATCAGCGGCAGTTGTGGCCCTTCTCTTTCTCTTTCTCCTTCTCCCTACTAACGGTGACTACCTGTTATATCATCGTGGGTGCATCATCACTCTTCAGCGGTTGCTTCAACGGTTGCTGCTTCTGCTGCCGTGTTGCAGCCTTTTTGCCTGCATAATGTGATCTGCCTACACTGCCTGCACAGTTTTGTAAATTGCAGTTCAATGAACGAGTTCGATGTGAGTGTGTCAGTGTGTGGCAGAATGGAAGGGAAAGTGGGTGCTGCTAATTGATCACCGGTGCTGGTGCTGTGCACTTTCTCTACCTGACAGAGACTCTATCTTCTTCTTCTTCTGACGGTATATAAACACACAAAAGCGGCATGCGTTTGCACGGACTCACTTTTATTTGAGTGTACGGCCAATTTCATGACCGCCAACACGCTAATACTCATCGATGCTCTTCAAAAATGTTTTCACTAATGAAGTTCATTACTTGTGCTCTGATGCTGCCTTTGTTGGTGCTAATGAGCAGCAGCAGTTCAACAACGGTGCACTCCCTCAACCTGACCACTGATCGAAAGTTCGTCTTCAACTTCTTTCGCTACTTTCCGCAGGTGCGCAGCCAGCTGAGTGAGCAATGCCTGGCAGTGTCCAGCTACTTCCGCAATCACAGCACCGACGACTGGGCGACTAAGCGTAAGTTTTATTAAAATTTAGAATCTTTTATTTTTACTAAATTTAAGATTCAGTCGTCGACGCCAACTCGCTAATTGAGCCCGGCCTTATCAACGGCAACCTCCAATTTCTGGGCTCCTTTGATGAGTGCATTCACCTGCGGGTACCAAAGGAGGCGAAAATCGTCGGTTCAAAACAGAATGGCTCATCTTCTAAAGAAAAAAACAACTTCAAGGTTTCCCACGCCGTACAGTACTGTACGGTAGGGTTTCCCGTCTCGCTGGTGATGAGTCGCCGTGAGATTGAGCACTTTCCGGCGTCCATCTTGGCGATGATCCCGCCCTCGGCGGGCATCTGTGTGCCGGCCGCCTGCAGCAGTCAGGCGGATATTCCCGCCATCTTGAGCAAGTGTAAGTGCTTCTTGCATTTTCAATGCCTTCATTTCTAAATAACCAGTGCAAATTTTCCTACAGTTACTCAAATGACCAACTTGAGTGTTAGTCTGACGAATTGCGTCACAGAGGATGACCTACGTTTGGTGAATCGTTTAAAGTCGGAGCACATTGTTATCATGTAATTACAACTTTTTGCAACTCTATGTTTTTCAATGCCAATCTCAACTTTATCATTCTTTTCTAATCAGCACAATTCTGGCTGTCATCTTGGCATTTTGCATTGCAGGAACGGTAGTTGAATGTAACTTCAACAAGACTAAAGGTAGACTAAACTCCAGCTATTTGGAAAAGTGATATCTTAACCTTGACCTTGATTTTGTTTGTAGAATCCAATTGGCTGCTCAAATTGCTGTACTGCTTCAGCTTGAAACGCAACCTCAAGTTTCTATTTGAAACATCGAGTGGTGCACCAAAAAAGCCCACAAAAGTAAAAGCCGGCTTTGAGCCACTTCAGGAGAAAACCGCCCAACAAAACGACCTAAACGACCTGCCAATGTCCTCCAATCTTTCGCTCGTTTCAAGCACAGCAGCCAGCGATTCATCATCAACAGTTGCTCTGAACATTTCAGCAGCAACAGCAGCCGTTTCGAGTGAGTTTTGTTTACACTTTTAATAAAGCCACAAGTTTCATTTGTTTGTAAACAACCTCTTCTGAAACAGATTCAGAAAGTTGTACAGTGGTAACAACAGCAGGCAGTCAGTCGATTGTTACATCCGAACAACAAACTGGCACTAAATCATCACCACCACCACCACTAAAGTTGGTACGCCCTCAAGTGGGCTGTCTGCACGGCATTCGCTTCATCAGCTTCCTCTTCATCCTCATCTACCACACCTTCACCGAGGCGCAAGTGCCCAGTGGTAAGCCAGACACTCACTCAGTTTGTTTACAAAAGATTTACTGACATTTTGTTGTTTTCAACCACCATCAATCATCAGTAAACCTACTCAAAATCATCGACGCCGAGCGGAACTTCATCAAGCAGCTGATCACCAACGCCTCCCTCTGGGTGGACACCTTTTTCCTGCTGTCCGGCTTCCTGGTCGCCCACTCGATGCTCTACCAGAGGCCCAACCAAAAATCGTCTGAACAATCTGAACCAGCTAAACTGTGGAGTCACCTGGTGGAGCACCCGAAACGCCTCCTTCACCGGTACCTCCGCCTGACGCCCTCCGTTGCCGGCGTGCTAATGCTCTCCATTCTCATTGAGCCCCTGGGCTCGGGCCCCGTCTGGCACCAGTACGTCGACCTCTCGCAGGCGACCTGCCATCAAAACTGGTGGGCGCTTTTCCTCTACGTCAACAACATCTTCAAGCTCAATCAGGCGAATCAGATGCCCAGTGAGGTAAGTTGTTCAAAGTTTTGGTAACGATTATTAAATGGAACTAATTTTTCTCTACCTTTTTAACTGACCAGTGCCTCTCTTACCTCTGGTACCTGGCGGTGGACATGCAGTTCTACCTGGTCTCCCCGGTGCTGGTAATGTTCCTCACGGCGAAGCGCTTCAAGGTGCAGATGTTCGGCGTGGCGGTCAATCTGCTGGTGATGGGCGGAAGCTGGGCGGTTACCGCTGCGCTGATGGCCACCTACGGGCTGACGCCCACCGTACTGGTCACTGTGTAGTAAGTAGAAACACAAAGTGTGTGTGTATAGAAGAGAATGTATAGAAATAATTTCAATCTATTTCTTTTCAAATCTCAGTGACCTGCCGTACATCAACCTCGTGTACAAGGCCGCCTACTGTCGCATTGCGCCCTACTGTCTGGGCATTCTGCTGGCCTACCTTCTCTACAGACAGGCACTTGCCAAGAGCTTACAAAACAATAGAACTCCTGATTTAGAACCTAGAAAACCAAACCGACTGTACAGTTTACTTCTGTTCATCCTTTCCCTCTCCCTCCTGCTCACCGTCACCATGCTCACCTACCCCTGGCTCCAGGAGGAGGGCCCCGTCGCCTCCGGCTACCACAACGCCCCCTCCATCGCCTACGGCACCCTGCACCGCTCCTTCTGGGCCCTAGGCTGGGCGCTGCTCGTCTACGGCTGCGTCAACGGCCACTTCCGCCTTCTCAACCAGTTCCTCGGCTACCCGGTGTTTCAGTTTCTCAGCAAGCTGGCCTACCAGTCCTACCTGCTCCACTCGGTGCTCATCAGCGCCGTCACCAGCAGCGTTCGCCAGAAGATCTACTTCTCCGATCTGTCGCTGGTGCTGGACATCTACAAGTACCTCCTGCTGACGACGCTGGTCTCCGTCGGTACCTTTGTCACCTTTGAGCGGCCCTTCATCAATCTGGAGACGAGCTTTATCAGGTGGTAAACCGGGTTTTTTTTGTCAATTCTGATTCCCAGACAAACTTCTTTTCAATGTTGGCTGTAATGTTTTGATGGTAGCTTTCAAAAAGCACACCAAAGATTTTGCACAATAAATACCGTTGTTGTTTTTGTTGTTTTTTGTTAACTGATTTGAGCTGTTTTTGTTGGACACTGTTTTTTTTAAAATTACGATTTTTTCTGTATTTCAAATTTGCACCACTAGGGGTCGACACAGAGTTCAATTTTTGAAAAAATCAAGATTTTGATCGATGAACGGACTTTTGTTTAGCTTTTGTTGGCAACCAGTTTTAAACTCTTTTCAAAGTCTTCAGCGATTGCTTTGTGCTTCTGTTCATTGTTCTTATTTAACTGTTTATGAAACTGAATCTCTGCAACCGAATCAATTGTTCATCTTCTGTTCAAGACTGTGCCGATTACTTCGGGTATCTCATCGGACATCAGATCTCTTACCACCATCAACACTCAACAATGTTGAACAGCAAGAAGGTAAGTGCATCTCTTACTCTTCAATATAATCGGTTTGTTTTCTTACATCTGTTTTGCTGCCGTCTTTGCTGTAATTTGCATTTTATCATTTTTCATCTTTTTGCACCATATGTAAGCTAAACCCAAACAGCCCAAAAATCGCTTTTTGCTTTTGTAAGCACTTGCTAATGGATTTCGTCTAGCTCCTCGGCAGTCTAGACAGACTGCTTTTTTGCAGATTTGCATTTGTGAGCACAATTGTACATTGCTGTGATTAATAATTAACACACTTGCTCATTTGTCTACTGCCGCTGCTGCTGCTGCTGTTGGCAGGTCTATTTTAGCGGGGAAAAACAGATGAACATCGTCTGATACGAACGAAGGGCTTACTTAGTTTTCATATTTATAGCAGCAGCACAAAAAACACTAAAAACAGATACTTTTTGTGTTGTTTTTTTGTGCATCGGTTTCTATCTTTGGAATTAGTTAAGGGGACCACTCGGAACGAACTCCTTCCCTTCCAATTGGCCGACCGGGAACGGTGGCCGCTGGAAACGGTCATCAAGGGAGCGTCGAGGAGCGGAGCGTCTAAGCCCTGGTCCTCAGCTCCTGCTTCGCGCTCAGGAAGGAGCCCCTTTCCTCGTCATCGTGGGCTCAGCCAACTTCATGGAGTTCATGAAGCTGAAGAAACTTACTTCAATAGATCCCTTGAAGTATGAGTCTTGACTCTCGGTTGGCCAGTGAGCCCACTCTTGGACAAAACCGCTGCTGCAAAGTGTACAGTCGGTGACTTTGATTTGGCCATTTATTGAAAAGCTTTAGTTTGGAAATGCATGACGATTTTGGTATCACTGAAAAGAGTGGGCATTACTCTATCATTTTGTGAATCTAGTTTTTAGGAAAATTACGGTTAAATCTGGTTAAATTATACCTAAAGTTAAAAATGACACTGTTGAGAATTCAGTATCCAGCCCTCAGTGATAAACAGAGTTTCCAACAGTATTCCCCAGAGACCAAATAGTTGAGGCTGCACGGGGTTTCCCTCTTTCCTGCCCCAAAGCCGTAGTTTAGTCACTAAACTTTAATTGTTCTAATGTGTTTGGTAGTAGAAGAGGCAAAAAGTACAAGTTTAAGAAAAAAAATTATATGCACGCCCCTTTTTTGGGTGCATTGGGGGAGAAGTAGGCGTTCACCACCAGAAAAAGAGGTCGCTCAGCAGCTTTAGCGTTTGGGCGGTGGCGGCGGTGGCATGCCGTACTGCGACACCGACTTGACCGTACACTGCTTCACCAGGATGGCGTAGTAGTCGGCCCCGGTGGACTTCACCTCGCTGACCGCAGACTCGGCGGACAGGCTGTCCTTGGCCCTAGCCTGGCCCTTGCCCTTGCCTTTGCCCGAAAGCTTCTTCTTCGGCAGCAGCTTTGCTCCACTGGAAACGGCGGCAGAGGGGGCGGCACTGCTGCTGCGACCTGCCTTGACCGCAGACTGAACTTTGGAGTTGCCGCCCATTTTGGAGTTTCCGCCCACCTTGGACTGCACCTTTGACTGGACCTTTGATTGAACATTAGACTTGGCCTTGGGGGTGGTGGTGATCTTGCGTGGAGCCTTCTCTTTGCTGCTCACTGAGGAAGTTCGCGGCTTCTGCTGCTGCTGCTGCTGCTGCTGCTCCTCTTGATCAGCTTCATTCTGGTCTTCGCTCTCCTGCTCGGCGCACATCGCCAGCGCCAGGGCGCCCAGGAGGAATAGTGAGCTGACGAGCAGGGCCCAAGTGAACATGCTGTTTAGTTGAAGAGAGAGAGAGAGAGAGGAAAGGGAGCAGAAAAGTCGTAGACTTTCACTAGAATTTTGTAGCTAGAAATGCTCAGGAAGGGAGAGTTAGCTTTGGAATATAATTTTACAGCGGTGTCAGCTGTACTAATAACGTCACCTGTACAACTTGCCAAAGCTAGCTATTGTTGCATTGGAAGTGTTGTTGTTTTGCAAACTTTTTTGCGATGATGTAGTTCGAAAACTTTAACTCTTTACAGCTTGACAGTACAAAACTTGATTACTAAGCGTTTACTTTTTGCTCACAAATGTGATTTACAATAGAAAAGAAAGCAGCCAAAAGTGAGAGCGAGAGAGAGAGAGAATATTCTCACTACCTCCTCTTCTTCATTGCGTTCTGTTCCTTCTCCTTCTTTGCAAGCTTCGCGCGAAGCTTCTCGAAGAACACCGAAGGACGACACTTGGAGGTGATCATCGTCTCGTGAGGACTTCCGTTAGCTTCACTGGTCATGCTATTGCTGCCGCTCAAAGATGTCTTTGACGTAGGCTTTGGACACACCTTTGAGGATCGGGGGCACACCTTTGAGGCGGGCTTCAGCTTCAAAAACGGATTCGCCTTAGACCTAGGCTTAGCAGACCTTGGCTTAGCAGACCTTGGCTTGGCAGACCTTGGCTTGGCCGATTTGGCTGGCTTGGATGAAGGCTTTGGAGCTTTAGGCTTGGGAGATCGAGGTGGAGGTGGTGGTGGAATGAGTACTGTGGGTTGTTCTTGTTGTTTCTGGTGATGATTTCCGGCTGCAGATTCAGAGACACCGAAGACACTTCCAACAACGCTGGAGTGTGCTGCTGCTGCTGCTGTTGCTGTTGAAGATAGTGGCAATGGCGGTCCGATGAGGGTGACCGTTTGGTGGTGGTGATGATGGTGTCCTGCTGTCGTTGGCCGCCGAGCTTTGGCTTGTGTGTGCGGTTTCGGCTTTGGAGGGGCACTTTTAGGCTTGGCCGATGTTGATATCGACGTTCTGCCATGACCAGTCGATTTGCTTGGTCTCTTGTGCTTTTTCTGCGGTGTTTTACTGTGCGCTGCTGCTGCTGCTGCTGCTGCTGTTCCTCCGATTCCGGCTCGATTAGGAGGACCACCATGAGGATGATGGTGGTGGTGAAGGTAAGGGACCTCTTCTTCGGTTAGTCGCTCGTTGTCCGAGCTTTCTGTACAAAAAAAGTTATGAATGCTGATAGCTATAGCGGAAACCAGCATCAAAGCCCCGACAGAGCCGATAACGATGCCAAAAATGACGAAGTTAGGTAAGAGCGCTGTCGGTTCAGGACTGCTGATTTCAGGGCTTTCTGTTTGATTTTGAGACGACCCATTGTCTGGGACTTGAAGCAGTACAATGGAAAAGGTGATCATCAAAGCACTGTGCAGTTTGGGGTTTGTCATGTTTTAGCGGTGTGAAAAGTTAGTGATGAGTGGTACACACTTTTGGCTTTTTTAATAAGCTAAACATCGACCATTGTTGTACTCAAAGTCGAACATTTAAAATTGTGAGTTTTGTTCTAACCCTTTTTCCATTTTTAACAGCAATTAGTTTTTTCATTATGATTTTCTTCTTCATTATCATTAACTCTCTTACAGCATCAGCTAATCAGTAATTTTTCTCTTGTACTTTTTGACCTTTTGACGTTGTCTCTTTCTTTTTCTGCTTTTCATACCACGGCATGTCCAATTGGTGGCGTTAATGTGTGTCAGTACAGTGACGACTGTGACCGGTTGATTTTTTTTGCTTCAAAAATTACCGTTTCCGATTCGAAAACACAGTGCTGATGTTGTGAGCAAAAAAAAGAGTCGAGACGCCCAATTGGACACAGGCAAGACACAGAAAAAGCTCATCTCTTTTCTCTGATGAGATTTTATCTCTGAAATGCACTCTTTATATTGACTGCTTCTATTCACCTCTCAGTCTTTGTGTCTGTGTGTTTGGCAGCAGTGGTGGAGCAATTAACGGAGAACGGGGGCCAACTCACACACACACATCAACGACAAGTCAATTACTCAGTAGGCCAGCCTTTCTCCATCTTTGCAATAATTTGCAATTAATAATTAATACGAACTTTTAGCACACTGGGAACTTGTGCTTATGTGTAAAAGAAAAAAACTTTATTACTCCTTTTTCTTTTTTACTATTTTTTATGTAACATTGATGATGACTAGCACTTTCTCAACAAAGCATCCTCCAACCTCTTTGACTTGTCTAATTTTTTTTGGCTTTTATTTTTATTTTTATGGCCTCAATAAGGGGAGCGTTGTCAAAGTCGCCATTTATGTGTGCAAAATGTATCAGTTTTTTCGCTGTTAATCAAGTGATTTGTCTTAATTCTTAAGTTTGGGAAAAAAAGTTTTGGCAATTTTTCATCATAATCACTTGTTTACCACCTGTTGATTCAAAAACACTCATTTGACAGTGTTTATAGCTGCCAATTTTGTCAGTACCGGCAAATCAGTTTAGCACAGACTGCAGTTTTCCCTTTTTTAATTTAAAAAAGTTTTCATCTTTTCCCCCCTTTCCTTGCTCATCAGTCTCGACCAGCGTGTGTTTGCACCGGTGATGTGAATGTCAATCAATTACCACTACCATCACATTCATTGATTGATTGATTTGCTCTCTTTTCGCTCTTTTCCTTGCTCAGCCTTTCTTTCCCTCATTTTGCAGGTAACTGCTGTAAATAGCAACAGCCAGTCAGTCAATCGGGTAGCCGAACAAGCGGTTTTTTTCTCAGCACACAAAAACCGATGTGTGTGTGTTAAATGTGTCCGTCTGTCGGTGGTTTTTCAGCTCTCAGTGGTCAAATCAAGCACACTGTGTGTTGTTTGTGTGTTGGGAGAAGTTTGCCAGTGCACACTTTAAAAAGAGAGATAGAGACAGAAACAGTTCAAGTTGGGCTTTGTTTTGTGCCGCTCTTTCTCTCGCTCTTTCCCCCTTCTTTCCTTTTTGCACGCCAATCAAACGCTCAATCTTGGAATTGACGAGTGTGTGTGTGTGTGTGTTTGGCTGCTGCTGCTGCCGTGCCGTGATGATCAATCGATTGGCGTAGGTGCTCAACTGAAGTGATGCGGCGGCAACGGTATGTTTTTTCACTACAAAGGAAAAGCTGCTTCACAGTAAACAGGTTTAGGGTGAAAGGTTTGGGGGTAAAAGGGGTTGCAGGCACACACACATATTTTTTGCTTCCTAGTTAGAGTAAGACACTTCTGAATTCTCCTAAAACACTTCTTCAACTGTTGATTCTTCTTCTTCTGTTTTTTTCGAAAAGGAAATATTTTCTGTTGTTGGCTTCAGTAGCCAGCCCTTGATGAAAGGTCAAGTTTGCCCCTAAAGTAGCAAACTGTGCAGTAGTCGACAAAAAAACTCAGTAAAGTAAAGTAAAGTAAAGAGCTGCTTCCCTCAACAAGCGACCACGGGGTGAGATGTGTGTCAATTGTATGCCTACTTGCTAGTTTGCCTGCCTGCCTGCTTTTCACCTGGCGATTATCACCTCCTGCCTCCTCCTGCTTAGTCGAGAAGAGAGAGAGGTACATTAGTCAAACACACACACACAACTTTAGTTAAACTCAAGCCTGGCTAAATCTCGGTGAGTTGTGAGTTGTGTGTGTGTGTGAGAGTTCCAAGTAAGTGTCGACACTGCTTCGGCAGTTGTCGACCCACATTTTCGGTTTAGTCCATCTGTGTCCATCCTCTTTTTTCCTTGTAAGCTCAAAAGGAGTTTTCCGGCCGGCCAGCAGCAATCCTCTGACACAATCCTTTTGCAATCCTCTCTCTCTCTCTCTCTGTTATGGTGAATTGTCTTAGCTTCTTTTTCTTCATCTGCTTCTTCCAATTTTTTGCACCTCCCATGGCGTGAGCTTTAGCCATTTAAATTTTTTGGCGTCACACATTAGACTCGGTTGAAACCCTTCTTCTTCTTCTTTTTCTTCTTTTCATAATCTTCTTCAGATGTTTTTCTGCCCTGAATTTACATTTGACATTAGTTCCCACTTTTTTTATCTTTTAACCCACTCATTTTACAGGTCGTTTTATTTATTGGTGTTACCACTTGACAGCAGCGGTAGCTGAGAGAAAACTAATTTTAAGTTTGATTAAAATTTTTAAATTGAGGTTTTTAAATTGATGTACAGCAAATGTTAAAATTGTAATGAAAAGATTGTAATGAAAAAAATGTTAAAATGAGTAGTGGTAATAGTTCCGGTGGTATTTTAGCCGGCAGCATTTTTTTTGTAGACCAACAACGGCAATTTTAGGCTCATTTGCCACTCGACTAAACTGTGCATATCTTTTTCTTCTTCTTTTTAAGCATTTTACTACTACTACTACTACCACCACCATTACATTTGCATGCACCTTTCAGTAATTTATTACACATTTTCATACCTGACAGCCCAAAAAAGAGAGCAACAGCAACAGCAGCACTCATTCAATCTAGTGCAGGACCGTTAGTCAGTCGGTCAGTGAGTGAGTGAAAATGAGGGATCATGACCATTTTCGGTGTAAATCAAAGAAGAAGAGGAGGAGGAAGGGAAAAAAAGAAGAATAAAAGCGGAATTATCGAGTTCACTAGTGCAGCTCACCAGTAGTGGTAGTAGTAGCCGTTTAGTCTTTTCCCCTCCAAAAAAATCGAGGTTGCTCCGAAAGACAACAAAAAAAGTTTTTGGGGGAGGAAAATAGCCAACTGGCCAAAACTCAACTCTGGTGGCGCCCTTCCTTTTCTTCGTCCACTACTTTGGATAATCTCTCTCTCTCTCTCTCTCTCTCTCTCTCTCTCTCTCTCTCTCTCTCTCT
>JAALOO010000778.1_pt1 | contig 26391 bp, 23 predicted proteins | sample 7257641 | NCBI WGS metagenome assembly JAALOO01 (sample SAMN14085613, study PRJNA598686) | mite metagenome | biome: ENVO:01001000; feature: ENVO:01001002; material: ENVO:01001226; isolation source: single female mite from University of Michigan culture on fish food culture... ...
GCACAATAACAGATTAGGGTTGTGTGGTTTGCAGCATTCAATCAGATTGAAAATCTATCGAGTACTTTTGGAGCTAGGCCCTTTCAAAGTTGACTTTAATGTGCGCCTGCGCACAAATGCACTGTGAAAAGTAGCGCTACTCTGAGCAGTGCTGTGAACAGCTGGGGAAAGCGCGCAGCTGTGGCAGCCTGCCAGTGGCGTTAGGGTAGGGCGTGGGGGGTGTAGGGGTTAGGGGTAGAGGTAGGTGTAGGTGTGGGTGTTGTCGTTAGGGTAGGGGTGTGTGTGGGGGCTGTAGGGGTTAGGGTAGGGTGTGTGTGGGGATGGTTAGGTTAGGGGTAGGGTAGTGGTGTGTGTGGGGGGAGTAGGGGCTATGGTAGGGTGTGTGTTGGTGGTTAGGGGTTAGGGGTAGGTTCATGGGGCACTCCTACTCGCCTCCTCCAGCCAACAACTACTGGTGAACACCTGGAGTTCCCCTAGTTCCTCCTATTCGGCCCTTCATTTCTGGCCCTTATTCCATTTAGCTTTTCACTCCCATATCTAGCCAAGCCGACGAGCGGCCCATAATGATAATCATTACATTTATGAATCTATCAGCAGCGAGCGCCCCCAGGCGGGCAGCCATTAAACAGATCACGCTGCCGCTCGCTGCGACAATGCGAATCAGACCTCGAAGCAGAACAGATCTCGAGTAAAGTGTTGCGTCATCTAGAGCGATCTTGAAGCGCCCAAACTTGCCCGGCGGTCTATGTGCATACGCTGGACCGGCCCCTACAGTCACCCAATCTTGAGTACCTCGCCGAGTTCTCCCTCTGGTCTATGTGCATACGCTGGACTAAGGAGCAGTCATCATTCATCCGTATTCACCATCAACGGCAACAGCCTCAGAGCCATAGCGCTGAGTCGGTGAGACGCCTGCTTGCGCTATCCTCTGAGCAGGTTAAGTGAGCGAGAACCCCAGCAAGAACCTAAACCAGCAAAACGTAGCTTCGGACACAACCGAGCAGATCCCTGCCATAGCTTTCTCTCTTTGGCTTGGATTTCTGCTACACAGAGTTTAAAGTTTCAATTTGCCTTACCGGTCTCGGTTCGCCGCTGAACCGTCGGTTGTACGTGTTAATCTCCCGAATCACACTCATCCGCTCGGCGTTGGGGTCAGGCGGAGCTGCTGCCGCCGCCGTTGCGTTTGGATTAAGGAGATCATCAGGCTGCTCTTCGGTAGTGGTGGGGGTGGTCGTCGCCGTCGACCTCGTCCTCATACCAACACCACCACCACTTCTGTTTAAGTGTCCGTTTGCGTAGTTGTTACCTCCATTCACCCTGGCCTGCTGCTCTTCAGAGCGTGAAGTTTCAGGCGAGGAGGAGGAAGGGGTCGAGAGGGTCGTCCCGCTCCAGGAGAGGAAAGAGAGCAGGTAGTTGAGCAGCTCCGAGGTGGCGGTGAGGATGGCGGAGCTCAGCGACTGGGTGATGGAGGAGGCGGAGGAGGTGGAGGTGGATGAGGAGCTGCCATTGCTGGTGCTGAAGCAGGGCAGGAGGATGTTGACGCCCTGGCGGCAGACCGGACAGCGAATGGCGCCGCCTCGCCACTGTGCGTGCTGCCAGTAGATGATAATGCAGCGGCCTAGGAGAGGGAGTGGGAAAAGATCGTTAGGATCTTAAACAAAATCTCAAGTTAAAAAATCGCCTTACCACAAAAGAGGTGGCCACAGTTCGTCTCAATGGGCAGCGTCAGCTGATTAAGGCAGACCGGACAGTTGCTGTCCATCGTCCCGAAGCGGGTTCGCGTGCCGGGAATGAAGGGCATCCTCTCCGAACTACCGCCGCCATTTTGATGTTGGTGCTGCTGCTGACGGGCATCATTGACGGCAATCAGATTGGAGGGATGAATGCGACTGACGCGGCTGACATTTTCAAATCTGCAAAAGTGCGGGAGAGAACGAAAAATAAAGTATGTTTAGAAAAGGGTTTTAGCAAGTTGATGTGTGACACATGTGTCTCCTAAAGTATAAAGGCAAATTATTTCGAGTGACATGTGTAACTGTCAAGCAGAAAAGTCTAGCAAAAGAACACAAATAGATTGCCTACATAAAGGACTGGACAGTATTCCAGACAAAGTCCATTATGGCGATCATTGGGAAAGAAGGAGTGTTGGAGGGAGCTGAGACTGGAAGTAAAGGTGCACCAAAAAGAGTGGAAATCTATCAAAGAGATTGACCACAGAAAGTAACAACAGCGGTCAAGGCGAGATTTTCATTCCAACAAAAGTGAAGTGTGAGTCGTCAAAAGTTTTCCCCAAAACCGTAGTTAAAATGGTCGTGGTTGTGATAGAGTGCAAAAAAAGTGGAGAAGGCGAAAGATATCACAAAGTATGCAAAAAACGCGGAGAAAAGGAAAAAGAAAAGAGTGATGGTGCCAATACTAAGTAAAATATAAAAGTGGTCGTTGTTGTGAGTTGAAGGAGCTGAAAGCTGTGAAGGTGTTTGTGTGTGTCTGAAAGAGCGACTGGGTAGAGTGGAAGAGCTGGAATGTGTCGGTGTCTAGTGTGTACTGTATGTGTGTTCTGTATATTTTCGTTAAAGTCTTCAGAGATGATGATGATGAGCAGACGCTTCCAGACCGGAGGAGTCACTGAAGTCGAATGAGTAAATGGTCAGCTGAGTATTTCTCTCTTCGAAGTGAGATTGCTGATGTTTCCTCCGCCGCCTCCTCACTCCACCACCACCACCACCACTACCACCGCTGCTGGGGCACACTTCTTCAAACAGCCGCCATCGTGGAAAACATCTGTAGGCTTTGATGCTGCAGCTGATGATGATGGTGATGGGGATGGGGATGATAACTACCGAGCAGAAAAGGACAATTGCCACTGACGATCGAACTGTTCGAACTGTGTCTCGTCCTCGCTGGCCGCCGTCTGGAGCTCAAATGCCACGCACTGCAGCAGGAGCAGCTGTCGTCTTCGTCTCTGTCGTCGTCGTCGGGTGCACTATCATCTTGTCGCAGAAGAAGAAGAAGGTGCTCGTACTTTGCCCTTCTATCAGCAGGTCCAGCAGCGCTCGCGAGTGTGTGCGAGAGGCACACAGCCATTAAGTGTGGTGGTAGGCACTGATAAGGTGCCGAGAAGTGCTGGCCAAGGATATGTGTGATTCAAACATTACAGCCCAAGGAGGCAAAGAAAATACTTCTTCTTTCTTCTCGACAAACACAAGCAAAAGCTAAAGCCTAGAAACTCTCTTTCTTTCTCTCTCTGTTCAAACACAGTAGCCCACACACAAACGCGCGCTTCGAGCAATATGTGCTCTAGATCACCATCACTCTGACTCTGGTGAAAGACACAAAGACCAGGCAGTGTTCAGTTGGCAATTTTAGGCAACTTCAGGCGGTGGACACGTCAGACGGAGACGAGAAGACAGAGACGGAGGCAGTCAGACTGGTCACCGACACCGAGAATGTACTGCCGTGTACTGTATTTTATTTTTCGCTGATAAACGGGCCCCCTCCTCCTCCTCTTTTCTGAACAATAAAGCGACGACGGTAAGGAGGTATATCTTTTAAAAACTACAGACGTAGCCGACCGGGCACGTGAAGACTGTCAGCGAGGACGACTGTGACTCTATCACCGCCGTCAAAGCTGCTGCTGCTGCTGTCGTCAGTGACGAAAGAAAGACGCCGCACCGATGTGACAGAAAGAACAGAAGAGAACAGATCAGAACAAGTCGATGCCTTCCCAGTGCGATCATCATCAGCAGTGTTGCGCACCAGACAAGTGCACGGGTAGCTGTTACTGCTGCTGCTGCTAAGTAGGTCGAGCAGAACTGAAATGAACTTTGGTAAAGGGAAAGTATGCGAAATGATGCGGATGGGAAAGCCTGTGAAAGGGATGTGACAAGAAGAAGAAGAAGAAGTTTATCAAAAGCTGCTAAACTCGAAAACAGCTTTTAGTTCCTCATGGGACAAAAATGTAGGTCACCGAGAAAACTGGTGGCCTAGTAGTATAAAAGCAAAAACATAGAAACTTCTTTTGATAATGGCGGCAGTCATCATCCCTTCCCCTTCCTTTCCTGTAAGTGCATCTGATCCTGGTGGCCATCATCTAATCACCACGAGACAATGTTGCAAACAAGAAAACAACAGCAAGGAAAACACACCAAATAAAAACCCTAGCCAAGAAAAAAGTAGAGTGAAGCAATAATTGCTCATTCCTGCTGCCAAAAAAGTAGTCAGCACAAAAATTTGAAAAAAATTATCAATACCGTACCGAACACATTACACGCCAGATCAGTACTGAATGAATAAAAAAGTTACAACTTGATTGTTGCCTGTGTGTGTGTTTACGCTTTGAGATGGATTGTGTAGATGAGATTTCTCATCAGAGCTCTCTTCAGCTGATGCGTCTTTTATATCAACACAGCAAAGGCAGCACCAGCAGCAGCAACACCAACGGAACAGCCGATGGATCAGTGCCAATAAATCAAGTGCTCAATCGCCGCTGATCAAAACAGGCACTCCTGAGCTCGCTCGCTATCAACAACAGCGAGAAAGAAAAGACATCCCTGTTTCACCACCACCACCACCGTTTCAAGGTGATCAAAACCAGAAGGAGGTAAAAGACGCTGAGAAAAGAAGAGAAACGGGCGAATGACAAAAATGAAAACCTAAAATGAAAGCGGACTAAAATAAAATAAAGGAAGGAAGAAAATGAGCAAAAAGGTTGCGCGAACGTACAGAAGAAGCTACTGTACGAAATGTCGCGATAAATCAACGTGTGTATTTGTGTGTGTGTGCTGATCAGCAGCAAGGCAAAAAAGGAGACATGTTATTTCTTTTCCTCCTCTCAATAGTACAAAGCAGAGAGTACTTTGCACCTTGGGGAGGCTCTGCCATTTTCGCTCCATCAGAGCTCGGCCGAAAAACGGCACACAACTTATCAAAGAAAGGCTATCAGTGGAAAGGCTCAGCTGATGAATCAACAGGAGAAATGTGTGTGTGTGTGTGGCGATAAGCGGCAGCAGCAGCAGCAGCAACTTCGAAAAAGTCGTCGTCGTCGCCGCCGTCCTTTTGCAGCACGAGTTGAGCAAAGGCTGGTGACCTTTACACTGACACTCACACAGACACACAGTCATCGGCGGCTGTCACTAAGCGAAAATGACTGGAAATGTCCATCAAGTGAAGAGGTGAAAGTCCACGACAGTTTGTTTGGGACAACGGGCGAGGGTGATGGTTGGCAGTGCCAAAGTTTGAAGCTGTTGCTGGTGGTGATGGTGGTGACAGGCGTTGATCACGCTGCTGCTGCTGCTAAGGCCATTGCACAGCTGCAGCAGTGGAAGAGTTCAGACTTTTCCTACCACAAATAATAAAATACTGTATTGCCTAATGCTGATTTCGATTAGTGGCCGATATCGAAGAGGTTATAAGCGATTAGGCGGCTGTCAAGCTGTTGCTGCTGTACGGCCTAAGCAAGCCAGCCTTATTTTGGGCAACAAAGTTGTACAATGTATCTCTTTTCGGATGATAAAAACTGGTGTGCAAAAAATAAACTAATCGGAAATGACTGTCCTGTGTGTGTGCGCGATGGTGAACTGTGACAAAAAAGCAAAAAAGGGAGAAACTTACCGTCTGATAGCGACAAACAAAAATCCGAGGATGATAATCAGTCCGCAAAAGCCGACCAGGACTTCATTGCCGATGCCTTCGATTAGATCTTCGGAGAGATTAAGGCTCGAAGGGTAAAGTTGTTTGTGGTAGTGGTGTTCCTCGCCGAGTGAAGTCAACAAAATGTCGTCTGCTGAAGAGGATGACATGTTGTCAAAGTTATTTAGGTTTAGAAAAGCTGTTCAAAGTGAATGGACTTTGGTGGTGCTGTGACTTTCACATGTCCTCCTTATCGCCCACCATTCCAAGCTCGTGGGCACTCAAGCTCACGTCAGTGTCCTGTGGTGCTGAGATAAGAAGTGAATGAATTAGCAGGAATTTGAATGGGAAACTCAGTCATTACCTTTCCTTCCTCGAGGACTCGCCGATGACAGTGGCTTCTTTGGCTTCTTGCTTTGACCTTCGCCAGGCTACGAGAAAAAAACATTGAAAAGGGTTAAACTAAGTCAATTCTTGCATTTATATGGGAGTAAAACAAACCAGTGCCAACGTTGAGGTACTGCTGACCTAGAGTGACCAGCAAAAAAGTAAAAAACTGAGGGCGAGAAATGGAACTAGGAAACGGCGCCAAGCTTTACTCCTCGCACTTACCACCGCCACTCGTTTCTCACTCGCTGTCAACATCCAAAACCGAACCTGTAAAAATCAGTCTAAAGATCGGAAGAAACCACAAGACACAGAATGTCTTCGGTACGACGAGGAAGACGATTGTACGACGACAATCAACAGAGAACACGACAGCAAAAAAAGACAAAACCAAAACAATCACTGACGCTGTTGCCACAGCTGTGGCACAGCATCGGTGCTGGGTGCAAATAGAAACTCAAAAAGAAATGGGAAAAAGCAGATTCTCAAAGAACGACCTGGATTCTCAGGACCCGATTCTCAAAACCTGGTCAAAAAGTCCCCACAAAAGAGAGAGAGAACATAACATGCGTTTTAATTTTGATTCACACACACACAGTCTTTGTTTGCTTGAGAAGGCCTCGTGCAGGCAGGCAGGAGCAATACTATAGAGGAAGAGGGCTTCTCACTCAAAAAGGACAGAGATTATAGAATATCAAAGATAAAAAGTGTGAGAAAGAGAGAGGGGGAAGGGTGTTATATACAGTGTGTGACAGAGTAGGTGCAAGTTATCTCAGGTGATTAAGTAGTAGAGGGGGGGGGTGATGTGCACAGAGATTTTAAGAAAGGGAGAGGGAGGGGGAGAAGACAAAAGTTGTGGCAAAAATTAAAACACGTTCAGGAGGGGACAGAGTTTCGTTAGTTGGTTGTGGTGTTGGTAGTGGTTGAAGAGATTCAGAGATCCAGAGCAGGAGATTTAAAGGTGGTAAACAATCAGTGAAAAAGAACAGTGGAGATCAGCCAAACTCTCTCTCTCTGACACTACTGCAGAAAGGTGACCGACTTCTTTCTGGGGGCTCCTGCGCCGCCTGGGCCACCACCACCACGACCACCGGCGAAGCTAAAAGAGCCGCTCCTCGGGGCCTTGCGTTTCAGTCCGGCGCCGCCTCCCAGGGCACCGTTTCCCAGCGGTGGATTGTGCTGGTGCTGGTGCTGCATGTTCGTTCGGTGGGAGTAGTAGAAGAGGCGGCTGCTGCTGCCATTGCTTCCGTTGGGCAGCGAGACGAGCGATTTGAGCGTGGCACTGAAAAGGGAAAAGAAGTGTTGTGAGAAAAAAAGATGGAACAAAGAAAACAACAACAACTAAAGCATACCCAATCATCAGCTTTGAGATGGTGTTGTCGGCATTGTTGTTCCAAATGGAGAACTTGTAGGTCCAGCCGCGGGCGGTCTCGCGGACAGTAAGGCCGGCGCCGCAAATTTCTCCTGCTTCCAAAAAGGGCGCCATGCGCGGATCGGAAAGGGTGAGAATCTAGGAAGGAAAAAAGCTTGATTTAGAAACAGAAAACAGATGCTCATTAAGCAGCTTACCAGACGCTTCCACATCTCTCGAGGCTGTCCTCCACTACTGCCATTGTTGCGACTGACAGTGTGGCGAAAGGTCCAGCAGCCGCCGGCGACATTGTACTCGTCCTCCCAGAGCGGCCAGATCCCGTCCTTGAAGATGTAGTAGCCGCGAACTGAAGTTGTGGAGGAAGAGGAGGAGGAAGAAGAAAAGGAGTGGTGACCTGGGGAATGGTTGCCCGAAGAAGAGGCTCCCGAGGAGTAGGAGGCCAGGGATGAGGATGAGCCCGTCGATCCTCCTCCTCCGCCGTTTCCTCCTCCTTCCAAAAACGATCCCTCTTCGTTGACGTAGTCAAGTATCGAGGGAGCCTCCAGCATGGCAAAGAGCCTGAGGCAGAAAAGGTTTTAGAAGTTAAAAGCAAAAAACCCAAACAAGTCTACCTGAGCTCATTGATGGCGTAGAGGAAGGTGGGCGAGGCGGTGAGGTGCTCCTTGAAGCTGGCCATCAGCTGGCCGTAGTCGTCGGTCTTGCCGCTGGCCGACGAGGGCCTGCCGGCGCCCAGCGGCGGCGCCCACTTCCAGAAGCGCCATAGAGAAGGTGATGGGGGTGATTGCGACTGTGGTGGCGGTGATGGAAGTGGCAACAGAGGAGATTTCGGAGCGTTGGAGGTGTTCACCTTCATGGTGATCGTCGCGGAGAAGGGCATGTTGTGGTGTGGATGCAGGGATGTCTCTTGATGTCGAGGACGATCAGGGATCAGGGAGAAATGAAATGGTGAATGGCAAAGGCGAGGTGGTGTGCTCTTGGCGAGGTCTTCGGTGCAAGTGATGAGGAAAGTGAAGTGAGTGCCGGCGCAAGTCAAATCACGTACGGTACTATGGCGCCTTCTGGCCGGCCCGATTTGTTCAGAGTTAAGGAAAAGCTGTGGTGAGGTGATAGTGAGATGGTGAGCTGATTCAAGTTCAAGGAGCACTTCGAGGTTTCTGCTGGATGATGAGTAAACGAGGGCGCCTCAAAGGGAAAACTTTAAAGTCGCTGTACAGCTGTTGCTGCTGCTGTTTTCCGTGTTATCAGCACCTCGGCTACTTCCCCTCTTCTTCGTCGTCGTCGTTGTCATCCTCATCGACGACTCACCGCCACCGGCGATGAGGGTGATGGTGAGGGTGATGGTTGACAATCGGTCAACGTATCGTTCTCTCTTTTTTGCTCTCAAGATAGAAATAGAAGCTGTTTACCTGATAAGCGGGGGCAAAGTGTGCCGTCTGCCCACTGTGACTGTGTGTTGTTGCTCACCGGTGATTCAGCCGCAGAGATGAACTGGTAACCAGTTGCTGGTTTCATCGGCTTTCCTGGTTTGCCGTGGTGACCAACAAACTGGTAGTGGTGGTGATGATGATGGCCTGACTCATCCGAGGATTCCGCTCGGAAATCTTGGGAGTTCTTGAACTTGTTTAAGGTTTAAACCGAAAGAAGAGGTTTTGGGAAAACGTGGAAATTGTTCCTGAAATATGTCCTTTGCGTGCTTTCCGAGAAACTTTTTGTTTGTTTGTTTTTTGGACGCCGCGCCAAAATCTCGAAATCGCTTTTCGTTCCTAGAACTTTTGTACCTCGGTTCTAGGCCTGGAGCCAAACCGTTTTCTACCCTGCATTCTAATTATCTTTGGGTCTTTTCATCAGCATTGCTTTGAAGACGATGAACTTTGATTCTAGCTTTGATAAGCACCGCTGGTCGTCGTCTGCTGCTGTCGTTGCCATTGCGCTAATCACCATGTCTAGACGATCGAACCATCATCACCACCACCACCAACTCCTCTTTATCTTCACCAGCTCACGACACTGACATACTTCAGTAGCGAACTTATAAAAAACAGGTACTACCAGACCTGATCGCTTCTTTTTCTACTTTAGACATTGAATGGACGAGCAAGCAAAGACAAGCGAGAGGAAGAAATAGAAATAGAACAGAAATAGAACTCTCTCTCAGCAACTGCTCCTGACACATCACATCAGATCGTGATTATCACGTGCTGATGATGGAAACGCTGAAGCCAAACAAAAAAATGTACAGTTCATTTGAGTTTACTTTTTTGTGCTTTTTGCTTCACTTTGAGGACTTTTTATCACCGCTACCGCTGTAATCGTAAAATCCTCGACCCGTCTTTCGACCTAGCCGCCCTTCGGCGACCAGCCGATCCAGCGTGGGCGAACTTCTTCGATGGGGACTGGTTTCATTCGTTGATGATGAAGCCGATGATGATGATGATCCTGTCGCCCGCCACGACCCGATCACCGTCTGTATCAGATCAAGGCCGATAAAGTCGAGCAGCTGAAAGGGCCCCAGCGGGTGGCGGTAGCCCAGGCACATCGCTGCATCAATGTCCTCAAAGGTCGCCTCCCCTGCGTCGACCATCTTCAGCGCCTCCATGAGCATGGGCATCTGCAGGCGATTGGCAATGAAGCCCTCAATGTCCTTGCAGAGAATGGGCCGCTTGCCGATGTCCACCGCAAAGCCCTTCAGCGCCGCCACCGTCTCCTCGGTGGTCCACTCCGCCCGGGCGATCTCCACCACCGGACTGATGAGGGCGTCGAGGAAGTGCAGCCCACCGAAGCGCCCCTTGCCCTTGCTTCCCTCTGGCATCTCCCGGCCAATCTCCGTCACCCTCAGGCTGGAGGTGTTGCTCGCGAAGAGCACTGAGTCGTGGCCTGCGAAGCGAAGGCTAATAGAAGAAGAAAAAGAAGTTTAGAAGGTTGTTGAAGTTTTACCCTTGAATACCACTTACGCCAGCTCCTTGAAGAGCGCCTGCTTGAGGGGCAGCACCTCGGAGATGGCCTCAATGATGAGTAGGTTGCGGCCAAAGGACTCGGCTGGCCGAGTAGAATCTGTGGTGAGGGTGATCCGCGCGGCCACCGCCTCAGGGTCGGTTACCTGCTCCGCTGGGACTACGAAGATTTTTAGGGAAAGGATTTTAAAAGAAGATCTTTCAACGGCGAAAATGGCTTTTTTCATTTTCACCTACCTAGCTTCTTTCGCTTCAAGTTGGCCAGGCTCTTGCCGATGAAGACCCGAGAGCGGTCTAGCTGCCCGGCGTCCCGTTCCTGAACGGTGATGCTCGCGAAGCGGTTGGAAAGGGCGCAGGTTTGGGCGATGCCTGAAGAAAAGAAGTTTGAAGTTTAAAATTACCAGATAATCTCTGTTATCTTCAACGCAAACGCAAAAGCAAACCTGATCCCATGAAGCCACCCCCTACGATGAGAACATTTTCAATCCTCTGTGGCTGGCTGCTTAGCCCTCTCTTGCCGTCCCTTTGGGTGTTATCTGAACGTAAACACGTCACCAAAGACGGCCGCAGCGTCAGGCCGTTGACTCGGCGGCCAGCAAGCGCAACTCGTAAACTCATTCTTGCGAAACAGTGTTGTTTTTGACAGCTGATTGGGGAGAGAAAACCGACGACGGCGGCAGAGGATCAAGTTTCCAGCAACAGCCCGTACAGAGCGTACAGAAATGTGTGTGTGTTGTGTGTACGGTGTGAAGCACAACTCTCTCCTTTTCTTTCCTTTTCTCTTTCTTTCTCTCCCTCTTGCCCTCTAAAATCGCACTCAAGTAGTACTCTTGCACCCGCTTTGAGGCTTTTGCTGGAGGTAGGCGGTAGTACAGCAGTAGCTGCAATCAATGATAACGTAGAAGGAGAGAGAGAGATGGAGAGAGATTATGATGGAAGCGGTGAGTAAAGGAAATACTGTGCGTGAGAAAATTGAGCTCGATTTGAGTAACTTTCTTTCTTTTATTATTTAGGTGGTGATGGTGGTGGTCGTCGAAGGATGCTGCTGTACAACAGACAGACAGCTGTACAAGACCTCTTTTTTCTTTCTTTCTGTCTACAATCACTGCTCAATCTTCGTGTCACTGCTCACCACGCAGACCTTGTCCAGGTCGGCGACGAAGCGCTGCAGGAGGCGCATCGTCTGGCCGCTGGTCTCCGCCGTCCGCACCACCTTCACCATCTGCATCGTCGGCTCGGGGTTGAAGAATAGGCCTGGAGGAGGAGGAAGAAGGAGGCAGAATTTTGAGAATCAAGAATATTTTTTCAAGAATTTAGAAATTTTTCCCCTTACCGGCAAACCTCTCCTTCGCCTCAAAGTACCGGCTCACCTCGTCTCGCGGCAGTGAGGCGCTGCAGCTCGCCACGATGACCGAACTGTTTCGGGCAAACTGAGAACTTTGGGAAAAAAGAGGAGGTTGAAGAAGAAGATTTCAAGAAGAAGAAGAAAAAAGGCGACAAAGTCTCCTCCTCCTACTTGAGATTCCTGAAGAGCGTCTGCTTCAGCTCCAGCACCTCGGGAATGGCCTCGATGATCAGCAGTCGGCTGGTGGTACTTTTCCCACTGCCTCCATTTGAGGTGTAGTACCTCGTGGAGAGGGTGATTCGATTGAGTATCGACTCGGCCGCCGCCTCGCCGTCCATCTTCAGCTGCTGCTGGCGAGTGAGGCTGGCGAGGATGCGTTCCCGCGCCTTGCTCAGCGCAATCAGCGACACGTCGTGAAGGGTGACAGAGGTGAAGCGGCCGCTGACGGCGCAGGACTGGGCGATTCCTAGGTGAAGATGATATTTTACGAAGATGTCTTTGAAGAGATTTAATGAACTTACCGGAACCCATCGTCCCTGCGCCCAGGACGAGAATATTCTCGATTCGAGGAAAGTTTGATGAGGCTTCATTTGTGGATGAGGAAAGCTGTCTGCTACAGTTGGTGCTTCTGTTGCTGCTGCTGCTGCTGCTCAGCCCCTTCAAGGACAGCGTCGTCCTGGTGGTGCCGCTTTTTAGGCTCATTAGTGATCGCATGATTGTCTTCCCACTCTCTCTTTCCCTTTTTCCCTCTTTAATTCAAAATTCTTGATTGTCTTTTGGCAGTGTGTGAGTGAGTGAGTGAGTGGGTGAGAGAGAATACACGGAATAAGGAAGTGAGTAAACAAACGTGAGAGAGAGAAGAAGCTTGCCACTTTATTAGCTGAAGAGGCTGTAGTCAAGAAAATTAAGAGAGAAAGATCAACCGCCGATTCTGAAAAGACTGAAGAAAAGAGAGAATGATATGCCGATCAGCTGAGGTCAGACGGCTGAAAACACACAGTACAGTACATGCAAACAGTCGAGTTGTTGGATTCTATATAGCAGAAGAGATCTCTGTTTCGGTCGTTGTACAGTACTGAGCTGCTGTACAGTACTGAGCTAGAAAAGCAGCAAGGAGAGAAGAGGAGCATGCGTTGGTGAAGATTTATCTACGAGAGAGAATCATTAAGTGAGAATCTGTGATTTTATTTTGTTGTTGATGCACTTGGTTGTGTTTTTTGAGATTTTTATTCAAAGTTTTTGTTGTATAAACGTAAGTGTGCTTTGAGCTTTTTGATTTTATAAAAAGTTGATCTCTTGTTCTTTATTGTTTCAGGTAAACTTTTTTCAAGCTTTTTGAAGTGAAACGAGCCCGGTGAGCGTCGACATGACCTGTAACAGGTGGTCAGTGCTGGTGTTTTTATCCTCAACATCTTCAAATTCCTCTTCATTTCTTTGCAAATCAGCCGCCAACAGTGTCAGCAAGGCCATTAGGTGGAAGTCAGTGGAGTTGTGGCGCAGATGGTGGGCGAGAAGACGGATCGCTTTAGATCCTCTTTTTCTAAGCTTTTCCGGTGCGAGAACTGAAGAAAAGAACTGGTTTTAGAATCACTTAAAAAATTCAAAGTTTCGTTTGTTTGGTTTACCGTTTGAAGTCATGTAGGCCACCAGAAGGTCGGCGTAGCGGGGAATGAGAAATTGGCTGATTCTCGCTTCTTTTTGAGGGCCACCTTCATGAGCAGCATCGGCGACCAATCTTGAACCTCCCTTTTGAAGGTCATTTTCGATGACGATGTTCGAGCACTCGATCAGAAAGATCTTGGGCACTCCAGCCAGCGTAGCCGTCGGCCTGGTGATCTGATCGACGATTAGCTCCAGCTTTAGCGGAAGATCGGCAGTGTGGAAGGCTAGCTCGTGACCAGAAGTAAAACGTTTTTGGCTCACTTGAAGACTGAGAATGATCACCAGGAAGAGATCAAGATTTCGATTTCCGACGTCCTTTGCCTCCTCTCGTAGCAAGGTCACCGTTTGGCGGTAGTTGAGATTGTGCTGGACGTTGACGATGCTAAAGTTGAGATAATCTTTTAGAGTGCTCTCCAAAAGGCGAACATCGACTGTGCTCCAGCTTCGATGAGGAAGGTTTTCATCTTGTTGGTTACCAGAAAAAGAATCGTAATTGAGCAGCAGGCATTTTCGGACGCCTTTTGAGGAGGAAGAGGACTTGTAGAAGAGATCAAGTTCAAAAGAATCGGTCATTGACAAAGAGGAGGAAGAATGATGCTGCTGCTTTTTTGCTGTTTTGCCCAGAATGGATTTGAGGCTGTTGTAAGTGAAAGGAAAGTGAAGGGAGAAAAAATAAGTGGAAAAGCTCCTTTCCTTATCTGCCCCGTTTGTTTGATTACCTCTTGAAGGAAAGCTTGGCGTCTACCTCGTGCTCTTGGGGAGAAGAAGAAGAAGGAGGTCCTTTTTGGTCCATATTTCGATTTGTGACGCTTATGTTTGCTACTGCTAACTCCAAATCAATAACCACTTTGGGCGGTGTGTTTGTTTTGCTCTGTCCTGCTCTGCTCAATTTTTTAGAAGTCTTTGTGCTCCATCATCTGCATCATCGTTGCCTTGCACATACTTTTTCCCTTTGCTCTAAGCCTTATCAGTAGCTGCCGCTGCTGCTGCTGTCACAACTGGTTTGTTCACTTTTTGGCAACAGTATTGCCAAATAGAAAAAAATAGAAAATAGGCGCATTGCCTTTCGATCGTCGCGCTCATTTGTGTGTTTGTGAGCTTTGCCGAGTTTAGTGTGTGCTACGAGAAAATGTGTGACATGTGCAAAGTGTATAGTGGGGATTTTGTGTGTGTGTGTCCTGCTCGCTGCTGCTGCTAAAGCGAACCGTACAAATATTTGCCCATTTTTACCCAGGTTTACATCAGTTGAAAAGGAAGGGGGCGATAATGACCTTTCCTCATCGACTGATGAGGAAGGAAAGGAAAAGGTTCATCAAAACGAATTTCAAATAATCAAAAGATCGAATGTTCTGTTTTTTGTTTTAGGCGCCGGCCGGTCGAAAGTGGGCACCACAGCGAGTAGCTACTGGCCAATGAATAGTACTCGGAAAGCAATCGACTTGGCCAGCGAGCAGTCTCTCGGTGGCCTACAAGCAGGCAGGCCGCAGCAAGTCAGTGTTAGTCATCAGCGCCTTTTCCATTGCCGTTGCTATACACTACCACGACGGCGGCGCAATTCTCGCAACTGCTGCTGCCACTGTTCTGGCCTGGCCAGCCATCGCCGCATTCGTGTCATCCTCTTCTTCTTCTTCTTCTTCTTCTTGCACTTCAACTCTGAGTAGTGAAGCGACGTAGGCAGCAGTGTAGCTGTACAGCAGCAGCAGTTCAGCGTAGACGGCCTGGCTGGTCTGGCCTGGCCACCACCGAGGCTGCCACTGCCGCCGTCGCTTCCCTGCTCCTCTTCTTTCCCTCTTTCTCTTCACCGAGCAACTCAGTGTGTGTTTGTGTGTGTGTTGTCAATCGCCGTGGCTGCTCAAAGTTGCCCTGCTGCTGACTGTGTTGTAGCCTGTGCCTGTGTCTGTGCTGCAATCGCGTCCAGCTCTCGAGAGCTTTCTACCCAGAGAGTGTTGGTGGCCACCACCACAGCTGTCGCAGCGTCATTCGGTCGATCATCTCTTCAGAACTCTGATCATCATCATCGTCACATTCTACGATGAAGTTCTCCGTGATTGCCCTCTTTCTACTTCTAGGCACCTTCTGTGCCACCACTGCTACTGATGTCAACGGCATCAACTCAACTCCTGAAGATGTCGTGGTAAATGGAACCACTGCGGCCGCCGCCGTCGTCATTGCCTCGTCGTCGACCAAGGCCCCGGTGGAAAGCGGAGATGCCATCATCACCACCACCAACGTCCCGGTCAAGGACAGCAACATCAACGGAAATGTCCAACAGCAGGCGCCTCCTAAGGAGCAGCAGCCCAAACTTGACCCGTCATCGCTGCACCGAGTGCCCGTCTACGAGGACCGCCACCAAGAGGTGCCCACCATCCGCAAACTCGATTCGCTGATCAACAATGCCAATGCAGTCAACCCCGGAGCATCCTCGAAGAACTCGGCCACCGACGCCGCCGCCCCCAAGCTGGTGGAGCTGCCCATTCCTTCGCGCTGTCCGGCGATCACCGGCACCGAAGCGACGGTCAACAACGGTGACCTGCTGCCGCTGCTCGGCGCCGACCTGCCTCGAGCCGCCCAGCGCGGCTGTCGCTTCTTCATCATGACCGAGCTGATGGACCGCTCCTCGCCGGCCTACCTGCACGCCAGCGCCGCCGAGCAGATCAACCGAACGCTGGAGGGCTGTCTCACCTGTAAGTAGAGAGAACTCTGTTTGTTTTGCTTTTATTTGTTTGCTTTTCGATCGATTCTAATTTCCATTTCTATTTCGCCTTTGTTTAGCCTGCAGCCACGCCTACGACAATGGCACGGTGGCCTGCGCCGCCTGTCAGGAGGGCTGCCGCAAGACGGCTCTGGTGACGGAGGCGGCCAAGAAGTCCTCCTCGTCGGCTAGCGAAGCTGAAGACGGCGAAGATTCATCGAACGATGAGGAGGGACCGCACCGCTCCTTCTCGATCATTGTGCCGCTCATTGGAGGATCACGAGATGAGTCAGAGAGTGGTACCAGCAATGGCGCCGATTCGGATTTTCAGTCGAACATGCCGCGGGCGCTGCAGTCTATGATGGCGATGATGCACTCGCTGGCGGAGCGCGCCCGACAGTCGATGGCGGCCCAGCGAGAGTCTGATGAAGGCGGAAACGGCCTGATGGACCCCAGAGGCGGAGCAATCTCGGTGTCGCGCTCAATGTCGGTGGTGATGACCCGGGACAAGGACGGGCACCAGAAGGTGGTGGTGGTGCACCAGCTGCCGAGAATTTCCATTCACCGAGAGACCTTTGGCGGTGAGTTTTTGTTTGTTTTGTTTACATTTTTTTGACTCTTTTTACTAATGATGTTTTGTATTCTTTCTCAGGTATGGACCAGGACAATGCCGGTGGCGAAGATGACGCCGTCCGCCGATTCGAGGAGTTGTTCACCGGTGGTGCTGGTAAGGGAGAGGACCTTCGAGAGCGATACTTTGGCCACCTGGCCAATGGCGGCGGCAGCGGCCACCGATCAGGCTCGTCGTCGTCGAACTACCTAAAGAACGGCCACTCGCTGGAGGACGAGGACGCCCTGGTGGAGGGCGTGAGCAGTGAGAGCACCCAGGCGTACTACTACCGCTCGCGCCTCTGCTACCTCCTCCCCCGCCTCTTCTACGTGACGCTGATGATTCTCTCGCTGTACCTCGTCTTCTGGCTGTGCTGCGTCGCCTCGACCACCGTCGCCGCGCGCAGTGCTCGCCTCGCCAGAGGAGGCGCTGGCACTGGAGGAGAGAATGGAAACGGTGCAGGTGGCTCGGTGGCCGTCATGGCGGACGGAAAGCTGAAGAAGGTGAGTGAAATCCTGCTTTTGTTTTGTTTTGTTTTTGGAGAGATTCTAAAGTGCTTGTTTCTATTTCAGCTGTTCCTCTCGAAGCAGGCCCGCTACTACAAGCTGAACAACAAGACGGGCCGCAGCAACTCGACCACCTCGCTGCCGCCGCCCTATCCCGCCGGTGAAGCTGGCAGCACTCCGGAGAGCTGCGCCGAGCCGCTGCCCGAGAAGACGCCCCTGCCCGAGGGAGGTCTCGAGGTGGGCGGTAAGTGAAACGCCCAGATCGATCAATTTCCACTGTGAAGCGGCAGGCGAGTGTCAGCCCCGCATCATCATCACCACCTCCATCATTTCGAAGAACGAGTTGAGAGCGCATTTTAGCTTTTATTATTATTATTTCCCAGTAGTGGTAGTAGGTTCGATTGATGATCGTACATTCACCCTCCCACCACCACCACCCACTCTCTCATACAGTAGCTTTTATATATTCCACCACCACTATGATTGTTGAGACCAGTGTTACTATTGATGATTAATAAACGGTACGGTGTATGAAAAAGTACAGCCAAATAGCAGCGATCAGCGATCAAGGATTAGGTTAAACTAGGCTAGGTCCGGCACAAAGTTTTAAAATTTTTAATGCTAAATAGAAAGAAAGCAGTTTTACAATAGAGGATAAAAGTGCCCTTTGTAGAAAGGGCGATCCAGAGGATTCATTGCAGCGTTTCAGCTGAGGGGAGCTTCAGTTTTTACCTCAACCAAACTGGATCTTCGGCATCATCGGGAGGGTGCTCCAGATCCGGATCATAGTACTCTGCAAACCATTCATCCTCATTCAATCCACCCTCATCCTCCTCCTCCTCTTCCATCCCATCCTCTCTCTCGGGCAAGTTTCCAATGTCCCTAAAGGGAGGGCGAACTTCGGCAGGAGCAGGAGCAGGACGAGCAGGAGGAAGAGGATTTCGAATGGGAAAGTCCCTAAAATTCGCCCTCGGATGCAGCTCTCGATACTGAGGCGAAATCAGCTCCTCTCTCCCAAAGACCAACTCCTCGGGAAGGTCAATGCGCGGCGGCTCCTGGTGCAGCGGCGCCGGCCACACCGGGTCGAGGTTCTCCTGGACGCCGGCCCGGTCGATCCACTGCAGAAAGTGCCCGCCCACCGTAAGCAGAAAGAGCAGCTGCAGTTTCCGGCGGCGGTTCGCTTTCAGGCGGGTCCCGTCGAAGAGGCGCAGGTGAGGAGGCGGGTTTTCCGGAGGAGCCGGTCTTTGGTTTTCGTTTCGATTTCTCCTTCTTCGCCGTCCTCGGGCGGTACTCTGCGTGAAGACGGCGGCATTTCGCAGCAGCTCATCGCGCAGCTGCCGGTACAGGGCGATGGGCGTTACCGGGTCGATGGCGGCCACGCCGGGCATCTGCTCCAGCAGGGGCAGCAGCGCCCACGGCAGCGCCACCTGGTGGTTGCCCACATTGATCGTCTCCCGCTCCAGCTCGCCGTGGAAGTGGCCGAAGAAGGCCGCCAGGTCCTCCTTCAGCTCCGGGTTCACCCTGGTACCGGCCCCCGATCGTCGCTGGCTGCGAACTCGGTACGGTTTCGGGAGGAGGCCCAGCTCCTGGAGAAAGTCCGCCAGGCCGCAGGTGGCCCGCAGGCGGTAGGCGTGAAGCTGGTCGGCGCAGGCGAGGAAGGGCTGGTAGAGGTGCCAGAAGAGGACCGTCTCGAAGTGCAGCGGCCAGGCGGCGCTGGTGGTGCGTAGACGGCCGAGGGCCCGGTTTAGGACGTCCTCCGCGTGGGGCGTTAGGGCCGCTTGGCGCAGGTGGTCGTCCTCGAAGCGGAGGCGGACCTGCAGGTAGGCAGGGCCAAGAAAGAGGAGGAGGAGCAAATGGAGGGGGAGGAGGAGCGAGATAGAGTTCATTGTTCTCTTTCTCTCTTTCTTTGAAATGAAGACAAGGAAAAGCTTTGATAGAATGAGAGAGAGAGATAGACAGATGGCAGACAGCAAATGGCAAGAATTAAAACTTTTGGGACTTGTAGTTGCTGCTTTTTATGCTTGCCCTAAAGTATGATTGAACAAAAAGAAGTTCTAAAACTGACAGTAAAATTTGGTTTTGTCGAAGCACGCTGAGTGCACTTGTCAAAGTAGTAAAAAAACTAATTTATTTGTAAAAGTAATAAAAGGTGTTTGTTCAAAGTAGAGTTGCTGTTTCTTAGATGTTGTCAGTGGCGGTAATAGCTGTGGTAGCAGAAGTGGACTCTTCATCTAGTTGCTGCTGTTGTTTGTAAAGATGACTTTTTCTAAAAACACTGTACAGTGCCCAGATGATGAAGATGATGGCGGCAATGAAGGCGAAAGTAATCAGAGTGACCAAACCCAAAGCACTTGCCTTCTTTAGACGTTTGCCACTCTCCTTGTTCATACTTCTCAGCTGTGGCTCTCCATCAGATGGGAAATATTTTGCATACCACCGGTCAAAGTTTACAATATCATCGTCTTCATCTTCATCATCTTCAAGCGGGCGCTTTTGTTTGATTGGGACATCTTTATTGTCATCATCATCCCCACCATTGATGTCGGAAACAAAGGGCGTGGTGGCGTACAGACCAACCATTTCAGGCACAGGAGAAGCTGCAGGAGCAGGTTGAAGTGGATCCCAGTTCAGAAAGAAATCGGGATCATCCTCTGTATTCTGGTCAAGTTGCTCGTCCAGCCAGTCTGAAAAGTCATCTAAATTTAAACCTAGTAAATTATCTTCAGAATGATCATCAGGAAGAGGAGGAGGTGGAGAAGAAGGTGCCGGTGAAAGTGAATCCGCCTGATCTTGATCTTGATGAGGATGCTGCTGCTGCTGCTGCTGCTCTTCTTCAACCACTGCATCTTCAACTATTGGTGGCGGCGGCGGCGGCAACGATGGCTCCTGTTCGTCGCTCTCACCCTCATTTTCCCCCGCCCCCTCCAAGTTCTCTCCCACCATCAGCATGTAGATGGCTCTCAGCTTCAGCAGGCGATTCCGCGACACGTCACTTTTATTAAACGAATTGCCCTTGCGACCGCGGGCGTTCTTGGTAGCGTACACCGCCTGGTTGCGCATAAACTCTGCAATTAGATGGTGGTAGCTGATGGTGGCGCCTCCCCTTCCATCAGTGAGAAAGTCCAAGCTAAGGTACGGTGGGTGGTGGATCAGTGGCACCAGCGCCGGTGGCACCTCCACCGGGTGGTCCGCCACCAAAGAGGCAATCTGTTGTTGTCCAGCTGGAGGTGGTGGGAGGGATCGGTAGAAGGCCAGCCAGTCCTTCTCTAGGTCAAACCACGGTCGATCAGGGAGAACGGCCCTGGGGTTTCGACGGTACCATCGGGGCAGAAGGTCGAGGTCCATGAGGAAAATGAGCAACTCTTCGCAGGCCGCCGTAAACTGCAGAGCTCCATTTCTGCCGGTGGGTCTGGTGCATTCGGCCAACTGTGGATAGAAGTTCGGAAAGAGAATGTCGTTTGCGTAGTCTCTCGGATTGGCGTTCATTCGCTCGGTCAAACGGGCAAAAGGGCGTTTCACAGCGGCCTCCATCTCCGGGGTGAGAACTCGACCGTGCAGGTGGGCGTCGTCCCAGTCAAATGGCTGGCCAAAAAGAGGTGATGGAAGCGAAAGGTAATAGAGAATGAAGATGAAGTAAAAAAATGGGACAGTGGACTTCATCTTTTCTTTCTTTTGCAGTGTTCAGTTTTGGTCAAGATGTTGTCAGTTGAGCAGCAAAAAGATGAAAAGGTTGCTGATGTTGTAAAATGATGTTGCAAACTGGAAAGGACTGGTGGGCAGAGTGAGAGCCAATGACGTGTAGATGCTGCCTTTATTTTCCTAAAGTATGGTTGAACAAAAAGAAGTTCTAAAACTAATAATGTACAGTAAAAGTTGGTTTTGTCGAAGCACGCTGAGAACACATTTTAAAGTTTTTAAAAAAGTTAATTTTTTGTAAAAATAATAAAAGGTGTTTGTTCAAAGTAGAGTTGCTGTTTCTTAGATGTTGTCAGTGGCGGTAATAGCTGTGGTAGCAGAAGTGGACTCTTCATCTAGTTGCTGCTGTTGTTTGTAAAGATGACTTTTTCTAAAAACACTGTACAGTGCCCAGATGATGGGGATGATGGCGGCAATAAAACTAAGAGTAATTAGAGTGACCAGACCCAATGAACTTGCCTTTTTTAGACGTTTGCCACCCTCTTTGTTCATACTTCTCAGTTGTGGCTCTCCAGATGGGAAATATTTTGCAAACCACCGGTCAAAGTTTACAATATCATCGTCGTCATCTCCATCATCAGCGAGCGGACGCTTCTGACCACCACCTGAACCACCACCACCTGTTTCATTGTCATCATCTTCTTCACCAGCAAAAAGGTCATTGGTTTTTTGAACAGAAGGCGTGGTCGCAGGCAGATCAACTGCATCAGGAACCGATTGAGCTGCATCCGAGTTCAGAAAGAAATCTGGATCATCCTCTGCATTCTGGCCAAGTTGCTCGTCCACCCAATCGGAAAAGTCATCTAAATTTAAACCTAGTAAATTATCTTCAGAATGATCATCAGGAGGAGGAGGAGGTGGAGAAGAAGGTGACAGTGAAAGTGAATCCGCCTGATCTTGATCTTGATGAGGATGCTGTTGTTGCTGTTCTTCTTCAACCACTGCATCTTCCAATGGCGGCGGCTCCGGGGCCTGCTCTTGCTGCTTCTCTGCATCATCCTGGCCTTCATCCTCAATCGGCCAGCTGGAAAAGTCAAGCGTATTCAAAAAACCTAGTAAATCATGCTCATTATCATCAGAAGGTGGTGGAGGTGAAGGAAGTGGGTTAGGCTGATCTTGATGAGGATGCTGCTGTTGCTGCTCTTCTTCAACCACTGCATCTTCAACTATTGGTGGTGGCGGCGGCGGAGGCAGCGATGGCTCCTGTTCGGCGCTCTCACCCTCATTTTCCCCCGCCTCCTCCAAGTCCTCCTCCACCATCAGCAGGAAGATGGCCTTCAGCTTAAGCACGCGATTCCTTGAGACGGTATTTCGTGTACCTAGCGAAGAATACTTGCGATTGTTGGGGTTCTTGTTGGCGTACACCGCCACATACCGCGTAAACTCCACCTTCAGACGGAGGTAGCGGATGGTCGCACCACCACCTGGAAAAAAGTCCAAACTAAGGTGTCTTGAGTGGTGGAGCAGCGGCACTAGCGCCCGGGGCACCTCCACAAGGTGGTCCGCCAGCAGCGGCGCGTTCCGTCGTCTGGTAGCTGGAAGGGAGTTGTAGAAGGTCATCCAGTCCTGTTTCAGCTCGTACCAGGCGTTTAGGCGGTACCGAAGGGGCATCAGCTCCAGGTCCCAGAGGAAGGGCAGCAGATCGTTGCAGGTTCCAGTCAACTGTTGTTGTTGTCCATTGCTGCTGCCGGGGATTGGTCTGGTGCATTCCACCAGCTGCAGGTAGAAGTGAGGAAAGAGGATGTCGTTTCCGTAGACCTGCGGATTGGCGTTCATTCGCGCGGTCAGACGGGCAAAGGGGCGCTGCACGGCGGCCATCGTCTCCGCGGTGAGTTGAAGGCCGTGTATGTGGGCGTCGTCCCAGTCAAACGGCTGGCCAAAAGTGGGCAAAGGGTAAGGCGAAAGATAATTGAGGATGAAGATGAGGTGAAGAAAGGGGCTTGTGGATTTCATCGTTTTTTACAGTGTTCTGATGTTCAGTCAAAAGTTGAACAGCTGGATGAGGGAAATGGGAAAAGTTTTAGGGCAAAGTTGCAAAATGGAAATGCAGTTGAAATTGACAGGGGTAAAATGAGAACTGATAACAGAAAAATTAAAATGACAAGAAATAAAAATTAAGTGACGTGTAGTTGCTGCCTTTATTTGCCCAAAAGTGTAGTTGAAAAAAAAGAAGTTCTAAAATCGACTGTGGCTATTTTTGTAAAAGTCGTTCATTTTAAATGAAAAAAGCTAATTTTTGCAAAAATACAAATTTTCTAATTATGTCACTGCTGTTTCTTAGACGCCATCATTTGTGATCATTGTAGTAGAAAAAGTGGTCGCTTCTTCTTCGTCTTTCTGCTGAGAAGAGTTGTTGCCATAGACGCTGTATAGGGTCCAAATGATGGCGATGAGGGCGCCGATAAAGCCAAGAGTGAGCAAACTTGTGACTGGACCTCGGTTGGCCATCAAAAAGCTTGCCATTTTGAAAAAGTGAGATTTCTTTCCTTTTTTGCCCATACTTCTCATCTCTAGTTTCTTGTAATGTTTTTTATACCAATTTTCAGAGTCGTCATCCTCATCATCAAGTGGGCGTTTCTGCCCTCCATCTCTCTCGATTTCGGAAACAAAGGGCAAGGTGGCTGGAAGATCAGCCGTAGCCAAAGCAAAAGCTGCAGGAGCCGGTATTCTCTGGTGATCATCCTCTGCATCATTCTGTCCATCATCCTCAATCGGCCAACCGGAAAAGTCAATCGTGTCTAAAAAAGCTAGGAGATCAGGCTCATCATCATCAGGAGCTGGTGGTGGTGGAGGAAGTGGGTCAGGCTGATCTTGATGAGGATGCTGCTGCGGCTGCTCTTCTTCAACCACTGCATTTTCCATCGGCTGCTGCGGCTCCACGTTTTCACCCTCCACCACAAAGTCCTCCCCCACCATTAGCATGTAGATTGCCTTCAGCTTCAGCAGGCGATACCGCGACGGTGCATTTCGAATAAAACAGTTGTACTTTCGAGTGCGGGCGTTCCTGGTGGCGTACACCGCCTGGTAGCGCAGAAACTCCTCCTTCAAATTGCTGTAGCTGACTGTGGCATCACCAACTCCCGCTGTTTCACCGGGAAAAAAGTTTAAGTTAAGCCGATGTGGGTTGTAGAGCAGGGGCACCAGCACTGAGAGCACCTCCACCAGATGGTTCGCCACCAGCGGCCCAATCTCCTGTTGTTGTTGTTGTTGTTCGGCATCAGCAGGAAGAGGAGGTTGGAGCGAGCGGTAGAAAGCCAGCCAGTCCCGTTCCAGCTCGAGCCACGGTCGAGCAGGGTCGATCTCTAACAGGTTTTGGTAGTACAGCAGGGGCAGCAGGCCGAGGTCCAGGAGGAAGAGGAGCAGTTCGTCGCAAGCCTCCGTCAGCTGTCCATTGCTGCTGCTGTTGGACTGCCTGGTGCAGGCGGCCAGCTGCGGATAGAAGTTCGGAAAGAGGATGTCGTTTCCGTAGACCTGGGGATTGTCTCGCATACGCAGGGTGAGACGGACAAAAGGGCGTTCAACGGCGGCCACCGTCTCCGGGGTGAAGTGTCGGCTTTGTAAATAGCGATCGTCCCACTCCAGTGGCTGGCCAAAAGTGGACAAAGGGTAAGGCGAAAGGTAATAGAGGATGAAGATGAGGTGAAGAAAGGGGCTTGTGGATTTCATCGTTTTTTACAGTGTTCTGATGTTTGATCTAAAGTTGAACAGTAGAATAAGGAATATGTTATAAAAAAATTTCAAATTGTGGAAAAACAGTTGAAATTGGGATAAAATGAGAGCAAAGAGCAGAAAAATCAAATTGACAGGAAATAAAAATTCAGTGAAGTGTAGTTGCTGCTTTTATTTACTTTAAAGTGTGATTTAAAAAAATTCTAACTTTTTTAACTTAGACTGTTTTTGTAAAAGTCGTCCATTTAGATAAGTAAAACAATATTTTGTAAAAAAGGTGCCTTTTTATGTCACTGCTGTTTTTAGACGTCGTCATTGGTGGCCATTGTGGTGTCAGAAATGGTTTCCTCGTCTTGCTCTTTCTGCTGAGAAGAGTTGCTGCCATAGACGCTGTAAATGGTCCAAATGATGGCGATGAAGGCGCCGATAAAGCCAAGAGTGAGCAAACTTGCGACTAGACCTCGGTTGGCCATCAAAAAGCTTGCCATTTTGAAAAAGTGAGATTTCTTTCCTTCTTTGCCCATACTTCTCATCTCTAGTTCCTTGTAATATTTTTTATACCAATTTTCAGGGTCGTCATCCTCATCTTCAAGCGGGCGTCTCTGCCCACTAACTGCATTGCCGTCATTTTCGGGCAAAGTTTCATGCAAACCAAGCGCAGCAGGAATAGAAGGTGCAGGAGTCGGTGTCAACTGGTGATCATCCTCCGCATTCTGTCCATCATCCTCAGTGGGCCAGTCAGAATAGTCAATTGAATCCAAAAAACTTAGGAAATCAGTATCATGATCATTAGGAGAAAGAGGTGGCGGTTGATCTTGATGATGATGCTGCTGCTGCTGCTCTTCAACCACTGCATTCTCTATTGGCTGCTGCGGCTCGACCTGGGCACCGGCATTTTCCCCCTCCCCTTCCAAGTCCTCTCCCACCATCAGCAGGTAGATGGCCTTCAGCTTGAGCGCGCGGTTCCTTGCGACGGTATTTAAAATGAACGAAGTGCGCTTGCGATTGTGGACTTCCTTGGTGGCGTGCACCGCCTGGTTGCGCATAAACTCCGCCATCAGACTGCGGTAGCTGACCGTGGCCGCTCCACTCCCATCGGGAAAAAAGTCCAAATGAAGGCGATGCGAATTGAGCAGGGGCACCAGCTCCGGTGGCACTTCCACCAAGTGGTCTGTCACCAGCGGCTCAATCTGCTGTTGCTGTTCGGAGGCAGCAGGAGGTTGGAGTGATTGGTAGAAGGCCAGCCAGTCCAGCTCCAGCTCGAACCACGGTCGAACAGGAGGCCGAGCTCTGAGGTTTCGGCGGTACCGCCCGGGCATCAGGTCGAGGTCTCGGAGGAAGATGAGCAGCCCGTCGCAGGCCTCTGTCAGCTGCAGTGCTCCATTGTTTCCGGTGGGCCTGGTGCAGGCGGCCAGTTGAGGATAGAAGTTCGGAAAGAGGATGTCGTTTCCGTATTCCTGAGGATGGGCGTTCATTCGCGTGGTGAAACGGGCAAAGGGACGTTCTACGGCAGCCATCGTCTTCAGGGTGAAGTGTCGGCTTTGGAGGTAGGCGTCGTCCCAATCCAGTGGTTGGGTAAAATTGGGTAAAGGAAGTTCAAGGTAATAGAGGATGAAAATGAAGTGAAAGAATGGGGCAGTGGATTTCATCGTTTTCTGCAGTGTTCAGTTTTGGTCAAGATGTTGTCAGTTGAACAGCAAAAAGATGAAAAGGTTGCTGATGTTGTAAAGTGATGTTGCAAACTGGAAAGGACTAGTGGGCAGAGTGAGGGCCGATGACGTGTAGTTGCTGCCTTTATTTGCCTAAAGTGTGGTTGAACAACACAGAGAGAAAAAGTTGCTTGTTTTTTACGTGTATACGCGTAAGAACACAA